>OJCR01000015.1_pt1 | contig 93665 bp, 73 predicted proteins | sample 1591611 | NCBI WGS metagenome assembly OJCR01 (sample SAMN05416815, study PRJEB24817) | seawater metagenome | isolation source: Sea water | place: Canada:Atlantic | collected 2013-07
TATGGAGCCAGCTGTCGGAATCGAACCGACGACCGACGGTTTACAAAACCGTTGCTCTACCGCTGAGCTAAGCTGGCCTTTGGTTGGACATTCGGGGATTGAATGATCCGTGCCTTGTTGGGCAACGATTCGGATTGTATGGGATACTTTGCTTGAATCAAGTCCTTTTCTATTTTTGTAGGCGTTTGACTTTTAAACCTCTGAATTCGACTTTGGTTCCGTGGTCCTGCAGCATGATGCGGCCTTTGGTGTTTTGGGCGTAATGAGCCCATTTCTTGAACTTGCTTCGTTGAATGGCCTTTTTGAAGGCTTCGGTGTGGGTGCGGGTGTCCACGATCTTAACTCCGTTGACCCAATGCTCAATCCGGTTTCCATTTGAAATGATTCTTCCGGCATTCCATGTCCCTGGTGGATGACGGGTATCCAAATTCCAATCTCCCATGTCCAATACGTAAAGTGTGCCTGTGATGTAACGGGCTTCTGTCGATTCTGCTGGGTTGTAGTCCGGGTAGTGTCCTTGGTCGTCGAGTATCTGGTATTCGGGGCCAAGGAATTGTCCATCGTAATCATGCATGCGGTATTTGACCCCGCTGTTTCCTCCGAGTCCAATTCTGAATTGAAACTGAAACTCAAAATTCCCATAGATTTCTTTTGAATACAGGCTGGTCTGTGATTCTTTGGTATGGTCTGGAGACATGCTCAGGATTTCATTTTCCCATTTCCAGCTTTTTGGCTTATTCCCATCTGATCCTTCCCAGTGATTGTAAAAATCGGCGTCCGAGAGATTCGTCCATGCGGAATTATTTCTTACGCTCCATGTCACCATGTTGATGCCCTGGGTACGCCTGGATTCCAATCCCTCTTTGTTGACCGTTGATACCTGGTAATCCTCGGGTTGTGCATTGGCTGCTTCGCCATCCGTGAAAATCATAGGTAGAAGTTCTCGGCCATGGAGTGGCTGGTCACTGTAATTCCAAGCCTGATAGGCCCCTGTTGGGTTCCATTGTCGATTCAATACCCCAGCTATTTCGCCGATGAGTTTTCCCTTGCGGTAGATTCTGAAAGATTGGATGCCTGACTCCATGTCTGCATAAGCATTCCATTGCAACTTGGTTTGATATTGCTCCTGTTCGACTCTCAAGTTGTGTGGAGGCGTAGGAGGAGAGGTATCGGGGATGTGTCCATTTTGACAAAAAGATTCCCAATCCGCGGCAAGAGTTTTGTTCAGTAGATAGCTGGATTTATGCAGATTGGATTGCAGATTGGATGCTTCGAAAGTTTCCAGGGATTCATGTAATCCGATCCAATGTTTTTCGGTGGTTAATGCTTTTAGAGCGTTAACCCTGGTTTCGAGGTGGGGGGGATCAGGCAACCGCGTTGGGATGATCTTATCGAAGTAGCGAATGGCCAGTTGTCGGCTCTGACTATTCTCATGTTCAGAGCCCGGGTGCACCGCAAGGGTCCATGGCGCATTGTGTCTGCGTCCATATTCAAATACCTGATGCACTCCGGCGATCAAATGATGAAAGCGATTGCCGGGTTCATATTCTCGTTCGCCGTAGCAAAAAAGGATGGGGACAGCCAGGGTTGCCTTGTTTGAATCGGGTCTCTTTGGATGGCTTCGCGTATATTTTCCCCCCACAGGGGCAAGTCCTCCAGAGCGAGAAAAGGCTGCGATAATGCGCTCGGGATACATATAAGCCATGTTCACTGTCCAGATGGCTCCCCCTGAGTGGCCCCACAAGCACCAGGGAACCTGGTTTAATTCTGCATGCCCCGAGGCTCTTGCGAGTAATTTGATCGCACTCAGGAAGGCATTTGCAGATCCATCCTCTGGCATGGTCCAGGTCGAACAATCTTCTTCGGGCGCCCAGATTTGCGAGCCCATGAGTGCGAAACCATGTTTTTGAGCCAATGTCTGCCACTGGATATCGTCGGCATGCTCCAGTCCCAGTTTCCTCGCGCCCTGACCACAACCATGCTGGCGAAAAATAATACCACGCAGTTCAGGCGTTTCCTCTGGTATCCAGATACGGTAATGCGCCTTTCCTATTGCATCATCAGATCCCGGCTCGATCGTGCAATCAAAGGTTGCCGCTTGAGTGAGGGGAGAGAGAAGGATGAGTAGCAACCTTTCAATCCAGTCTTTTCTTCTCGATTGTCTCATGTTTTCTGGGCCGAAGCGGGAGGCACTGATCACGATTAACCCAGTGCTTTTTTTACCGCACTTTTCATTTTTTCGAGACCTGTTCTGGCTACCTGTTTGGCGTCCTGTTTCCAGTAGTCCCTGTTGAAGACTTCTAATGACAGCACAGGAGTTGCACCAATTTTTAGCCAACCTTGCATGATTTCAGCAATGGGTGCGATACCATCTCCAGGGTAAACCCTGTGAGAATCATTAATGGTTTCGAGGGGTGGATCAGCTGGGTAATCGTTGAAGTGGAAAACCTGCAATGCTTGTGGGCCAAGCAGATTCAGCCCCTCAAAAGCACATCCACCCTTGTAAGTGTGGTAGACATCCCCCAGGAAACAGGCTTTCGGGTGTCCGCATTCGATGGCTATGGAAACGGCTGTACTGATACGTCCAATAACCGGATGCCCCCCCCACATTTCTATCTGGGGGATGACGCCAATGGATTCACCAATTTCAAGTAGTTTGGCATATCGCTCAGCCATGGCCGCGAGCTCAATTTTTTCTTCACGAGCGGTGCCTGCTGGAGGTGCTGCCATTCGGATGCCTCCGATTTGAGCGAGGCGGTCCATTTCCCGTTTGGCCTGCTCCAGACCTGCATTGCGCTTTTGATCGTCATTGACAATCCAAGGAGCGAAGCCGATGGCGCTTTCAATGGTCATGCCATAATCTGCAATTTTTTTGCCCAGATCCTTAAGTGAGCCGCCAGCATCCGCGTAACGGTTCAGTCCATCGAACCACGGCTCCATTGCGTCATACCCTGCCTGGCCTGCAGTATCCACTTCGTCAACAATTCCAAGCTTCTGTCCTCGGATTGTGCTGGTATTGAGGCAGTATCTGAATGCTCTGCCTTGCGCGCTTTGCGGTGAGTCTGCTTTTGTTGATTGGTATCCAACAGCAACGCTTCCGGCAGCCACACTAGCTGATGCCAGCATTTTCCTGCGACTGAATTTTAGAGGTTGTTCTGAAATTTTGTTCATAAAGGATATGAAACCATCTTACAGGCAGATGAAGGCAAAGGTGAATCTTTTTCGACAACAATTGGGGCGCATTAAAGCGACATTATGTAAGTCACCTGAGTGATGCGCATTGCGGGCAATACGAAATGCAATGCATGCAGGCGTTTATTCTGCATGCCTGTCTTCCTGTTTATTATGATTTTGGTCTTATGAAGTCGAGATTCCTTAACCAAGCTAACCTCTGATCGTTCGCACGGGGTTGCTGGTGAAAATTCGGTTCAGGGATGGATATACTGTTGCTAATTTGCGACAAATATGGTTGGGTCGAAAAGTTCCTTCACTTTGTCATCAGGAATTCTGCGATGAAAGACTTGTCGCATTTTAAGAACAAAGGGAAACCATGCTAGGAAAACTCGTCAAGAAAGGCAGTAAACTTTTCTGTGTTGCAGAAACAGATGCTCAGTTGGATGTTTCGAAACTTGCCCGCTTGTGTGAGTTCAAATCAAGCGATCTGGCCAGCTTGCTCAATGTCAGTGAACGTCAGATGGAGCGCTCCTTCCATGACATTCTTAACATGCCCCCCAAATCCTGGTTACGTGAACAGCGTATGGTGTATGCCAGGGAGCTTTTCGATCGTGGAATGCATAAGCGTGAAGTGGCCTCCATCACCGGATTCAAATCCTACAGTCATTTCGCTGCGGAAGTAGCATATTTTTTCAGTAAAAAACCCAAAGATTTGGAGCGCTGCAACGGGAAACGTTCTCAAGTTCTTTTGAAACAGTTAGGCTGATTCGAATGAGTGAATGGTATTTTATGGACTAGATTGTCTTCAGTCTTCGAGTTAGGCTCAACTAGTGAAGAAATTTGAACGGTTGCAAATCCAACTCGCATTAGTCCTCTTGCTCTTCTTTGGGTTCGATTCACTGATCCATTCAGAAAAACCTGTTTCTGCTCAAAAAAGGTATCAATTCGAAAGCCCCCAAATGGGCGTCCCTTTCCGCCTCGTGATCTACACAGACCGGGGTGCCTCTCATGCTTCTGATGCAGCGGGTAAAGTCTGGGGCCGGATTTCCTTCCTTAACAACATTTTAAGCAACTACGAGACCGACAGTGAACTGAGCCGCCTGGGTTACGGGGCGGGGCAGGGGATTTGGACTCATGTCAGTGATGAACTCTGGGCGGTTATCACGCATGCGCAACGCCTTTCAGTTTCATCTCAAGGAGCCTTTGACTTTACTCTGGGGCCAGCCACGGCACTCTGGCGGAAAGTTCGTCGTCAAAAGCAATTACCCTCCCCGCAAGTGCTCAATTCCATGATGCGTCGCACGGGGTGGCATCATTTGGTTTTATCTCCCGAGGATCTGAGTGTTTGTTTGACTGTTCCGGGTATGCGTTTGGATCCGGGTGGAATTGCCAAAGGATTTGCGCTCGATCAAGGTCTGAGGGTTTTAGAGCCCATGGGAATATCGAGCGCCTTGATTTCAGGGGGCGGAGACATGGCGGTCCTCGATGCTCCTCCGAATGCTTCTGGATGGCAGGTTCGGTTGGCTGTTTTCAAGAGTGATGTCCGTGAGGCAGGGATTATTGAGCTTAATAATCGAGCGATTGCGACATCTGGCGATCTATTTCAGTTCGTGGATATTGAGGGCAAGCGATACTCACATATTCTTCATCCAAAAACGGGGCTTGGCCTTACCCAACGCGTATTGGTAAGCGTCATCGCGCCAACTGGAATGGAGGCGGATTCTCTTGCCACCACTCTTTCTGTTCTGGGGCCCGAGAAATCCCCCGGCTGGATTGATCAACATGATCCACTGATTCAAGTGCGTATGCTTTGGATCGACGACCATGAACATTTGCATCAATGGCAGACTGATTCCTTCGGCGATTGCCCCTGAATCGGCCGCGATGACTCCATTGCAGCAAATCTCAGCTTGATTCCACCAGCCCAGGGAGAGTACGTTCTACAACGCGATGCGAAACGGTATTTACATCCTCACACTATCAATCATGACTGCTTGCCAGACGACTCCTGAAAACACACCCAACTCATTGACAACAGTTCAAACTCTGAACCAGGCAGCGAAGCCGTTCAACTCCATGCTGGCACTGCCCGACTTTGAAACCGATCCGGAGGTCATGGAGCAGAACATGGAAATGACCATTGCACATGCCAATGCAGCTTTGGACAAGGTGGCGTCATTAAGCGTCTCTGAGGTTAATTTTCAAAATACTATTCGAGCTCTTGATGATTTAAGCTACGAGGCAGACCTGACAGCCAGCCGGGTCTATCTCATGAAAGAGACCAGTCAGGACCCAGCGATTCGGGAAAAAGCAACTCAACTAATCAAGCGTTATCAAGACTGGGCAGTGGGACTGGATTATCGTGAGGATGTTTATCGATCCGTCAAGGCTTACGCAGATCTACAGGCTGACCTGTCGGGTGAGGACAAGAAGCTTTTTGAGGAAACATTGCGTGACTACAAGCGCGCAGGGCTTTCGCTTGATGAAAAAGAGCGCACCGAGGTGGAAAAGCTCCGCAAGGAACTGTCAGCATTGAGCACTGATTTTGATTCCAACATCACTCAAGCTCAGGCAACGCTTGAATTTACGGGTGATGATTTGAAAGGGGTTCCCAATTCTTTTCTGGAAGGAGATGGAGTAAAGACTGGGGATGATACCTATTCGGTGAAAGCAAACGTGACCTGGCATTTTATCAATGTGATGGAAAATGCGCAGTCAGAAGCAACGCGACGCCGGATGAAAGAGGCCCGCTATTCGCTGGCCGGTGAGAAGAATGCGGCATTGCTTCAATCCATTTTGGATTTACGAACCCGTATCGCACACTTGCTGGGTTACGCTACCTGGGCTGATTATCAGACCGAAGTCAAAATGGCAGGTGATGGTGACACAGCATTGAACTTTTTGAAAGAACTCAAAGAGGGACTCCAGCCAAAATTCGATGCGGAACTGGAAACCTACCGGGCATTGAAAGTTCAGGAAACCGGTGACTCGAATGCCAGGATACATCTCTGGGACTGGCGGTATTTCAGCAATCAACTCAAGAAAAAGGAATACAATGTCGATGCAGAACAACTCCGTGTCTATTTTCCTTATGAACAATCCTTGCAGGGCATGTTTCGTATTTACGAAAATATGTTTGGTCTGCAATTTGACAAAATGGAGCCACCCTACAAGTGGGTTGACGACCTTGAACTTTATGGAGTGGTGGATGCTGAGACAGGTGAACCCATGGGCATGTTCTATCTGGATATGTTCCCGCGAGATGGAAAGTTCAATCACTTTGCTCAATTCGGATTGATTGCGGGCAAGGAGTTTGGAGACGGGCTTTACCAGCGACCCTGTGTGGCGCTGATCTGTAACTTTCCTTCACCGACTGAGGATGCGCCCTCATTATTATCCCATAATGAAGTGGAAACACTCTTCCACGAATTCGGACATGCCTTACATTCCATCCTGACGCGAGCCAAACATTCCCGCTTTTCTGGAACGAGCGTGCCTCGCGATTTCGTTGAAGCCCCCTCTCAGATGCTCGAAAATTGGGTGTGGGACAAAAAGCAGCTTGATGGTTTCGCAGCCGATTACAGAGATTCTTCCAAGAAAATTCCATCCGCAATTCTCGATCAACTCAAAGCAGCCAGATTGGCCACCATCGGCACTTTCTACCGTCGCCAATTAAGCTTTGGAATCCTGGATCTTGAATTGCATTCCCAATCTAAGGTGGGCGGCTCCCTGGATGTCATTCAAACATCGAATCAAATCTTGAGTGATGTTTTTCTGCCTGTGCCCGAAGATACTACCTTCGCAACCTATTTTGGTCACTTGACCGGTTACGACGCAGGCTACTATGGCTACGCCTGGGCCGATGCAATCGCCGCTGACATGGCAACCGTTTTTGAAGGGTCCGAACTGAAATACAACGACAAAGAAGCGGCGAAACGCCTAAGAGAGAGCATTTATGCTCCTGGAGGCTCGAGAAACGCCAATGATTTAATTCTCGAATTCCTCGGGCGAGAACGTTCACTTGCCCCGTTCCTTAAATCCATTGGAATCGAATAAACGTTCCTCAGGTTGAGGGCTTTTGGCCGAGATCGCGCCAAAGGCTCTTGTCAGGTAAGCAAGTTAAAGGGCATCGTCGCCGGTTTCCTCAGTGCGAATCCGAACAGCCTGCTCAATTGATTGTACAAATATTTTACCATCGCCAATTTTACCGGTATTCGCAGAACTGCATATCGCATCAATCACGTCGTGGACTTTTTCATCGGGCAATACCATTTCGATTTTGATTTTGGGCAGGAAGTCTACATTGTATTCACTACCACGATAAATTTCCTTGTGACCTTTTTGCTTGCCGTGACCTTTGACTTCGGATGCAGACATACCGACGACACCCACCTCAGAGAGGGCTTCGCGGACCTCTTCGATCCTGAAGGGCTTGATGATGGCTTCTACTTTTTTCATAGTGATAATGTGGTTCTAGTGGGAGTCAATTATTCGTTGTAAGCTTCCTCGCCGTGGTAGGTGGTATCAAGCCCGGTATTTTCCTCCTGCTCATCCACCCTTAAACCAACAACTGCTTTCACCAATTTCAAAATAACGAACGTTGCGACGGCTGTATAGACAGCAGTTACAGCGGCTGCGAATAATTGAACTCCCAGTTGTTTACCAATCGAAAACCCTTCCCCTCCGACACCTCCGAAAGCGGGAGCCATAAAAATTCCCAACATGATCGTCCCTATGAAACCACCCACACCATGCACTCCGAACACATCCAGTGAATCGTCATAACCCAGTTTCAATTTCAACACGGTTGAAGCCCACCAGCAGATGAATCCTGACAAAGCCCCTATGACGAGTGCCCCGACTGGACCAACCGAACCTGAAGCGGGTGTGATGGCAGCCAATCCTGCGATGGCACCCGTTGCCGCACCCAGCATACTGGGTTTTCCGTGCTTGGCCCATTCCACAAACATCCAGACCAATGTCGCCGTTGCTGCAGAAATTTGAGTCACCACCAAAGCGGAAGCAGCATCACCATTTGCACCCAGAGCGCTGCCACCATTGAATCCGAACCATCCAACCCACAGCATCGCAGCACCGGTGACCGTCATAGGCAGATTGTGAGGCATCATGGGTTTTTTGGGGAAACCCGTTCGGGGGCCCAGCATGATACAGGCGACCAGAGCGCCTACCCCTGCGGTGATATGCACCACAATACCTCCGGCGAAATCCTGCACGCCCATATCGGCGAACCATCCTCCAGCGCCACCCCAAACCATGTGACAAATGGGTGTGTAAACAACCAGGTTCCACATTGTTGTGAACAACAGGACTGCCGAAAATTTCATACGTTCCACAAACGCTCCCACCATCAGGGCAGGAGTAATGATGAAAAATGTCATTTGAAAAGCAAAATGAAGCAGCTTGGGAATGCTGCCCTCTGCAGTGGAAGCATCGACTCCCTTGAGCATTGCGAGATCCAAAGAGCCGATGAAGGAATTAAAATTAGTAGTGCCTTCGGCCATGCCATTCGTCGAAAACGAAAGGGAATATCCGCATATCAGCCATAGGATCGTCATCGTAGCTGTCAACACAAAACAGTGCATCAGAACAGAAAGCACATTCTTACCTCTCACCAAACCTGCGTAGAACAAGGCAAGACCAGGAATGTTCATAAACAAAACAAGTGCGGTAGCCACCAGAATCCAAGCGGTATCTCCAGTGTCGATGGTGGAGTCACCCTGAGCTATCATCGCAAACGGAGTCGCGAGTAAAAGCCATGTCAACCATCGATAAATCGGAGATTGCCGTTTTGTAGGGAAAACGCCATTTGCATGACTCAATAACCGTGTCTCATCAAATGTGAAGAGGTTCATGGGGTGAAATACTATTATCAATCAAAGCACCTAGGCGACAAAAAAGAAAAGTTTTACTCACCATTTCTGGTGGGTTTCGTCATGGAAATGATCTTGGATCTGTGCTGAGTGGTCTTCTACCATGGATGAAAGTCGGCTGAAGCGCATCGAGCGACCTAAATCAGGGAATCTGCTATCTGTTTAATCTACAGGTCGCGCTCCTTGAGAATGACCAACCTCCTGTTACCTCTCACATCGTGCACTACCATGACCAATCCCTTCTGCTTTAGATCCGTATTTCGGTAAATTTTTGCAAAATCGAAAGGCGATCTCACGGCTTGAAAATTCACATCAGTGATGATTTCACCTGGGCTGAGCCAATTATCAGCGAGGCTTCCCTTCTCGATCTCCCAGATCATCAATCCCTCTTTGAGAGGAACTCCAAATTGTTTGGCCCCTGTTTCATCTGCTTTCCGTAATTTCAATCCAACAGGGCGCGTCGGGGTTTCTCTGGGCTCGTTGGCTGTGATGGCAGTTACCGGCGGTCGTTTCCATTCCCGTGGTTTGACTTCGATCTGCAAGCGCTCTTTGTTGCGCACCACATCCAGAATGAGGGCCTTGCCAATCGATTTACTCCGTACTTGATTTTTCAACTGCTGTGCAGAGGCCACTGGTTTTCCACCTACGGCAATAATGATGTCTGCTGGCTTAAGATTTGATTCACCTGCGGCACTGTCTGCATTGATGGAAGATACGATGACACCTTTCGACACTGCGGATACAATATTATTCAGGTCGTAATTATCTGTCAGCGTCTCGATACCGATGCCGAGCAAGGCGCGTCTGAACGTGCCTGTCTCTATTACCTGCTCAGCAATTTCCATTGCCATGTTGATTGGGATGGCGAAGCCTATACCTGTGTTCAGTCCGCGAATCATGGTGTTGACCCCTACGGCCTCACCCTGGATATTGACGAGTGGGCCTCCAGAATTACCGGGGTTGATGTCGGCGTCTGTCTGAATGAAATCGTGATCAAGATTGTATTGTCGTGTCACGGAAGACCTGCCTTTTGCACTGACATGCCCATAAGTGACACTATACTCGAGCTCGAACGGAGCTCCAATCGCTATGGCAAACTCCCCTACTTTCACGCTGTCTGAATTGCCTAGTTCAATGGGCTGCAATATTGCCTCAGGGGCATCCACAAGTTCAATCACCGCTACATCAGACTGAGAATCATAACCCTTGACCAGGGCCCTGAAGACCCTTCCGCTCTGAAGGCGAACACGGATTCGGCTTGCTCCTTCGATGACATGATAGTTTGTCAGTACAAATCCTTTCTTGCTCAGGATCATTCCGGAGCCTTTTCCGTCGTAACGATCCTTCGGAGTCTGCTCGGATTCACCGCTTTTTTCGGGAATCTGCTTCTCCTGTTGCTTTTTTTGATCATTGAAATACTTCTCAAATTTTCGGCGCTCCTCTTCTGGAAGCTGATCCAAAAAGGGTTCGTGTTGTAAATCCATCAGGGCATTTCGCTCGTCGACCGGATGCGCCACTTCGATGACGACGACGGATGGTGATACTTTGTCGGCTACTTGTATGAAGGCTGTATTTAGACGTTGAGCCCAATTGAGAATATCCGATGCGTCTTCCTGCTGAGATGAATGATTATCTCCAAGAACATGAAAGTGCACTGCCAATGTGCATATTATGGTAAGTGTGTGAGTTAATAGGGGCTTCCTGCTCATGGTGAATCAATACATCACGATTCATTGAAACGCAACCAAAGGAAAATGTTCTAATTTTCTTAGGATTGTTAGAGATGGAGGTTTTGTGTAGAGTATGAACTAACGTATGAAATCAGGTCTTCAAACATCAAGGAGGGAGTTTCTCTGGCAATCCGGAGGTGGTTTGGGTGGCATTGCTCTTGCCAGCTTGCTCAAAAGCCAAGGGCTACTCGGAGCGCCCTCCGTGAACCCTGGCAATGAAACGTTCATGCGGCATCTTCCCAAGGCGAAACGCGTGATCCAGCTTTTCATGGCAGGAGCAGCGAGCCATGTCGATACTTTTGACTATAAACCAATGCTCATCAAAAAGAACGGGCAAACTTGGGATCCTGGAGAATCTGTTGAGTTATTTCAAAGTCAACCAGGAAATACCTTTGCCTCACCGTGGGACTGGCGCGCGTATGGTCAATCGGGGAAACGGCTCAGCGAGATCGTGGCACCGCTTGGGAAATGTGTGGATGACATGGCTTTTGTTCATAACCTGATAGGGAAGACAGGGGTGCACAGTCAGGCGACCTATCTGCAATCCACTGGATTTCAAAGACCTGGATTTCCCGGGATGGGAGCATGGATTTCTTATGGGCTGGGAAGTTTAAACGAAAATTTACCTACATTCGTTGTCTTGCCTGATCATCGAGGATATGCATCCAACGGGCCGAAGAACTGGGATGCGGCCTTCTTACCTACGCATCATCAAGGCACGGTTATCTTCCCAAACCGAACGAACCCAATCAATGACCTTTTTGCTGCCAAGAATGATTATATCACTCCAGAGAGCGAAGAAGAGGGCCTCGATTTACTGAGAGCATCCAACCTGCAGCATCAATCAGAGCGCGAAGGGGATGAGCGATTGGAAGCAAGGATACGCGCTTATGAACTGGCTGCTCGCATGCAATTGAGTGCTCCTGAATCGATGGATATTTCGAAAGAACCCGAATACATACGACGCAAGTATGGCTTGGAACATGGGCAGAGCTCGTTTCCCAAAGAGATCAATGACGTTGAGGAGACTGATTACTGGGGGCGAAAGTGCCTTGTTGCTCGAAGGCTTCTGGAGCGTGGTGTCCGCTTTGTTCAAATCTGGTCTGGAAATGATAATGGTTTTCCTCGCCGCAATTGGGATTCTCATGAAGACATTCACCGGGATCATGGGCCTTTAGCCACGGGAATGGCCCGAGGAACAGCGGCACTTATTGAGGATTTGAAGCAGCGGGGGATGCTTGATGATACATTGATTCTTTGGACCACCGAATTCGGTCGCATGCCTTGTGCACAGGGTGGTAAGGGTCGGGATCACAATCCGTTTTGCTTTACAAACTGGTTATGTGGCGGAGGCATTCATGGGGGAATTACCCATGGGGAGAGTGACGAATGGGGCTTTCGTCCTGCAGATCGAAATCATCCTACAACCGTTCATGACCTACACGCCACCATTCTTCGTTTGCTGGGGATCGATCATGAAAAAATGACATTTCGACATAACGGTATTGACCGACGCCTCACCGATGTCCATGGAGAAGTGATCCAACCTTTATTGGCATAACTTTTCGGGCCACCATCCTCAATCAGTTGGGTTCAATTGGGTCCAGCGCTCGAATGCTCTTTTCATGGATTCAAAAGCCAATTCATCTGTCCTGACATCTTTTGGGTTCAGCCAATGAAGTCCTGCCACTTCGTTTGGATCCAATAAGGCGTTTGGGCGGCTGCAGGTTGCCGAGAAGAAAAAATCAAGCACAGGATAGTTGATGTTCTTGTATAGATAAGTGTTCGGGAAACTGGCCAGGTATTCAATGTTCTCTACCTTCAGGCCCACCTCTTCCTTGATTTCACGCTCAAGCGCCAGTTCGGCGATTTCACCTGCATCAATGAATCCTCCCACAAAAGCTAATTTGCCCTTGGCTGGTTCTTGAGCGCGTTCGATAAACAATAGTTTTCCCTCATTATTCAAGACCATACCAACAGCGGCAATCGTAGGATTGAAAAAGTAGGTGTGTGCGCAAGCGCTGCAAACAAAGCATGGTCGTTCCAATGGAGGCTGCGCTTTTCCACACGACGGGCAAAATTTAAACGTCTGATAGGGCTTCACCGGTTGATTGTCCTCACATTCCCTACCAACATCAAGCACATCACTTTTGTATTGAGTTATGGAATTGTGTTTTTTTGGTTTGTTTCCCAGGACATGCCATCTTTTTTCACTGCGGAGGCAGTTGGGCCAGACGCTCGATTGAGGTGCATGAAGATCATTTGTTATTCCTGAAGAGGCTGCTGGAGGCTTTTTGCACTAAAAAGAGCAAGATATTGCATAAATCATACGCTCCTGACGTTTTGGCTGCTTGACAACGTCTTGTGGTCAAGGAGACACTTGTGGTTTTGACCTAATAAGAATTATGGCAGAGCCCAAGGTAAATGAACTCATGGAAAAAATCGTGTCGTTATCCAAACGACGTGGTTTCATCTTTCAATCTTCAGAAATCTACGGAGGCATCAACGGGTTCTGGGACTACGGCCCGCTGGGCGCTGAATTGAAGCGTAATGTCAAGGATCTGTGGTGGCAATCCATGACCCGCGATCGGGAGGATGTCGTAGGATTGGATGCAACCATCATCATGCATCCGAAGGTATGGGAAGCCAGTGGACATACATCTACCTTCAGTGATCCCATGGTCGATTGTAAAGATTGCAAAGGGCGATTCAGGGCAGATCAGCTCGATAATACCCCTTGCCTCAAGAAACCAAGTAAAATGGTGACAGAGTGTGGATCCGACAAGACGGAGCCACGGGCATTCAATTTGATGTTCAAAACGTACGTTGGGCCCGTTGAAACAGAGGATAACGTCGCTTACCTTCGCCCCGAGACTGCCCAAGCAATTTTTGCTCAATTCAAGAACGTTTCTGATGTCTCGCGGCAAAAAATCCCTTTTGGAATTTGCCAAATCGGTAAAGCATTTCGGAATGAAATTAACCCCCGAAACTATACCTTTCGATCACGCGAATTCGAGCAGATGGAACTCGAATTTTTCATTAAACCCGACGAGATTGCGCATGGTCAGGGAGGGGCTCCAGCAGAAGAAGCTCCCACGGATTCACCCGAATCCAACTGGGGATGGAAACAGTGGCATGGCTACTGGGTAAACCAGCGTTTGAATTGGTATGAGAGCATTGGACTCCCTTCTGATTCCCTTGAGTTACACTGGCAGACGAACGATGAATTGGCCCACTACGCCCGTGCGACGGTGGACATCATGTTTAAATTTCCTTTCGGAGTTCAGGAATTGGAAGGTGTTGCTGCACGCTCCAACTACGACTTGACTCAACATCAGGAACACAGTGGTAAGTCGATGGAATATTTTGATGAAGAAGCCAAAACCCGCTACATACCGCACGTCATTGAGCCCAGTGCTGGTGTGGATCGAATGGTTCTGGCGCTGATTTGTAACGCATACCATGAGGCCATGATTCCCAATGCAAAAGGGGTGCCTGAGAAGCGCATTGTCATGCGATTTCATCCTAGCGTTGCGCCCATCAAAGTAGGCGTGTTCCCTTTGCTTAAAAATAAACCAGAACTTGTTGAAAAAGCGAAAGCTGTATACGACCTGCTTAAACCTCATTTCAATTGTTTCTACGATGAGGCTGGGGCCATCGGTAAAAGATATGCACGTCAGGACGAAATAGGGACACCCTATTGCGTGACCATTGATTTCGATACTCTCGGAGAGAACCCGGATCTGTTGGATACCGTGACGCTGCGTGAACGTGATACCACCAATCAGTCGCGCGTCACGATTCAGGACCTGCTGGCAACTTTGAAATCGGGCCTTGGTTTGCCTTGATCCGTGGATCTCAATCACCCTCATCCCGAACATGGTTCAAAAGACAGGGATGATTTTCGGTTTTCCCGGTTCAGAGATTCGTCGCTCGACATTAAGTTGAGTATGATTAGTATAAAAGCTTGAAAAAAGCAGATACCAAGTCAGCTGTGAGCTCCTTGTTGATGGACTTGATATCCATCCCAAGTGTGAACCCTGCTTTTTGCTCGGACGATGCGTTAAACGGGGAAAAGCGTGTTGCGGACATGCTTGCTCAGCGTGGTGCCAAACTGGGATTGGATTTTAAATATCAGTTGGTGAAAGGCAAGCGCAGTAACCTTGTCTTGAAATACAAACCTTGTTCACGCCCCTGTCACCGCTTGCTGCTGGCACCCCACATGGATACGGTCGTTGCGGATGAGGCGCAATTAAACCCACACATCAAGCAAGGCAGGATTTATGGGCGAGGCGCCTGTGATACAAAAGGAAGTATCGCGGCAATGATGGATGCCCTTGCCCAGATCTCAGCCAGTCCTGACCGCCCCAGAAACACGGAAATCCATCTGGCATGTTTGGTGGATGAAGAATACGGCCAGCTGGGCTCACGTGCTTTTTCAAAACGGAATAAGCCTTACGATCTGGCCATTGTTGGAGAGCCAACTTCCAACAAGATCGTGACCGCTCACAAAGGAGCCATGTGGTTTCATTTGCAAACCCGTGGATTGGCTGCTCATGGGGCCCGGCCGTCACTTGGTAACAATGCCATTCATTCGATGGCGACTGCTGTTCAGTTTCTGGAACAGGATTATCGAGAACAATTAAACCGGCGCATGCATCCTCTACTGGGACCCGCAACCATTAATGTGGGAACCATAAGTGGTGGCAAACAACCCAACATTGTGCCTGATGCTTGCTCCATCTCTGCAGATCGCAGGACGCTTCCTGGCGAAAGTAACGCTGCCATCGCAAAGGAAATACTAGCTGCCCTCAGAAAAAGAGGCATCAAAGCATCCCTGGATTACAGGCGGGATGCAGAATGTCCAGCGATGGAAACACAATCTGATCTTCCCTGGATTCAAAAATTAATGGGCCTGTCACGGCAGAAAAAACCCCTTGGTGTTGATTACTTTTGTGACGCTGCCTTCATTGCTCAAAACGGCACGCCTTGTATCGTTTTCGGACCGGGGAGCATTGATCAGGCGCACACCGCCGACGAATGGATCTCCATTCGCTCGCTCGAAAATTGTGTTGAGAAATACGTGCAATTTTTCAGATCACTACCATGACTTCAAACTGCCCGATACTTTCAATCATAGTCGCGGCACCCCCTGACCAGGAAACCCTCACATCGATTGAATCTCTCAGGGTATTGGATGTTCCAGAAAATTTTGCAGAGTTGATCATTGCTCGAGGTCGAATGCCTTCGATTCAGAGAAATGTCGCCGTAAAGCATGCCTCCGGGCAATGGCTTTACTTCTTGGATGACGATTCAATCCTCACCCCTCAGTCATGGGAAAGAGTAATGGACTGGCTGGGAAAGTCAGATGCAGAAGTTGTGGGGGGGCCCAATCTATGTCCAGAGGATGCCAGTTTTGTTCAAACAATTTTTGAAGTTTTACTAGGGAGTGCATTAACCTTCGGGCCCAGTCGATCCAGGTATATGCCCATTGGAAAACAAAGGGCCAGCTCTGAAAAGGAATTGATCCTCTGTAATCTATTGATACGAAAAAGTGCATTTGAGAAAGCGGGTGGATTTGACGAGGCTCTTTATCCGAACGAGGAAAATGCATTGATGGAATCCATTGCACATGAAGGGGGACGTCTGTTTTATGACCCAACACTCAGTGTTAAACGTTACCCCAGAAGTACCGTTGGAAGTTTTCTTTACATGTTGTATCGTTACGGATGCGGGCGGGCACAGCAATTTAGACGCCACCCCAGCTCGAGTTCACTGTTGAACATGGCTCCCGCTTTATTTCTCGTTTATACCCTTATAAACATTGGTTTGTTTGTTCCGGGGACAGTGCAGATTCGATCTTCCTTAGCGATGCTCATGCTCTTGCCTTTTCTTTTGTATGGATTGGCATTGCTGGGGCAAATGATGGTCAATATCAAATCGTTTGGATTTCGAAATAGTCTGCTGGCCATGCCATTGATGTTGTTGTGTCATCTATCTTATGGAACTGGTTTTTGGGTAGGATGTGTGAAAAACAGCGATCATTCCGACTCTACATTCAATGCTTCGGAAGTAGTCATTGAAAAACATCACATGACGAATCAGTAAACTTGAGACCTGATTAAAATGAGTTTTTTCCGTCAAAGTTCATGGATGATTTTTTGTAACACGCTTGCAGGTGTGCTCATGTTTGGGGTTCATTTCATAGCATTCGATATGCTCCCAAAAGATGGGGAGTATGGATTGTTTGCTGCTTTACTGGGGGTTTTGACCTTGATGATGAGTGCCACGCCCGGCATTCAAACAGTCTTTACTCATGAGACTGCCTCGGCGACCTCTGATTCGGAACGCCACAGGATGACCTACCACGCCTACGGTATCATTAAGCTTACCTTTGTTATATGGTTAATATTCGTCAGTGTGGTTGCTTTTTTTCACAAACCTATTTTTTCCTTTTATAAAATGGATCAAGCCTTGCCGCTGATCATCACCTTGCTGGCAGGCTTGCTTCTTCTTTGGCTACCTGTGTTCATGGGGGTGTTGCAGGGGGCTCAGCGGTTTTCATGGCTGGGTTGGTCACTGCTGGCAAATGGGGCAGGTAGGTTGGTATTCGTATTTCTGTTGAGTATTCTTCTGGGAGCCTCTGCGCAATCTGTCATGTTGGGCGTATTGGCAGGTGTCCTTATTGCTTTATTGATGGTTTACTCGGCGGCTCGCCCCCATCTTGTCAAACACAAGAGCATCACTTGCAAGTGGGGCAGGTGGTTGCGCGGTATTCTGCCGCTTGCTTTGGCCCCCATTGTTTTCCAAATGATGATGAGTGCGGATACCATATTTTTCAGAGCACTGATGTCCAAAACAGAGTCCTCCTATTATGCCATGGCAGGCACACTGGGACGGGGTTTGTTCATGTTGCTGGGCCCATTGGCAGGCGTGATGTTTCCAAAACTTGTGAAATCTCATCGCGAGGGGCAATCAAGTTCCATATTGATTTCAACCATGGCCGGAACCCTGCTTCTAGGCGGTGTTGTGTTCTGTTTCTTTCTCAGTCTTTCTTGGGGATGGCCTTATTTGATAGATTACATGCGAGGGATGAAGGGTTCAGGCCTGCTCAATGGCTTTGCTCAACGTGTCATCAGCAATGAGGTGGGGTTGTCGATGGTGTTGGATTTATTACCATGGTTCTCTGCTGCCATGCTTTTTCTTTCGTGCAGTAATGTGCTTCTTTCCAATTTGCTGGCACTTAAAAGGTATCGAACGCTCTTTGTTCCGTTCATGGTGGTGTTGGCGTATCTGGGTAGCTTGATATTGATTCCCTCTGATGGAAAAGAACTCGTTCAACTCATTTTCCTCTTCAATATTATTCTTCTCTTGGTTTTAATCATGCTTGTGTGGAGAACAGAAACTTGGCAGATCAGGGTTGCCTTGTCCAATGATCAGGTGAATCCCAATGAATAGTAAACTGAGTGTTATCATTATCGAGGACTCTGAATTTGATGCTATTATCATGGCTGAGGTTCTTGAGCAGGGTGGGTATGAGTTAGATTATGAACGTGTCGAAACAGCGGATGAACTTCAAGAAGCTCTTTCCCAGCGCGAATGGGATCTCATCCTTTCCGATTATAACCTTCCAGACTTCAGCGCTCCTGCTGCTCTTGAAATAGTCAAATCAACGGGATTGGATCTACCGTTCATTATCATATCCGGAGGGATTGGTGAAGATGTGGCAGTAGCTGCGATGAAGTCTGGTGCGCATGATTATCTCATGAAAGGTCAGCTTGCTCGTTTGGTGGTAGCCGTTGAACGGGAGCTGGGTGATGCTGCGACACGCAAAGCCCGCCAAAAAGCGGAGAGTGATCTCAGGGAAAACGAGCTTCGTTATCGTCTGCTTTGGGAAAATTCAACGGATGGTGTTGTTCTTATGAATGAAGAAGGCAGTATTCTTTTCGCTAATCCTGCTGTCTCTCAATTATTTGGGCATTCTGCCGAGGCTTTGTTGGGGAACGATTTATCGATGTTATTATCTGACGGCAAAGACTTGGGGTTCGATGGTAATGACCACCTTTCAAATTCAGCTTACGGTCAATTGTTGGAAGTGGTAGGTAACCGACAGGATGGTTCCTGTTTTCCTTTGGAAATCAGTTGCAGCAGCCTGGAAATGCACGGCCGTTTGATGATAGCGGCTTTTCTGCGTGATATTACCGAGCGCAAGCAGGCACAGCTTGAGTTGGAAGTCCATGAAGAAAGGTTGCAAACGGCAAGGGAAATTCAACAATGGATGTTTCCCAAGGTAGCACCCAATATCGAAGGTTATGACATTGCCGGAGTCTCCTTCCCTGCAGAAGCAGCTGGCGGCGATCACTTTGATTATCTTCCCATGACACGAGGGCGATTAGGCTTGGTAGTGGCTGATGTCGCAGGCCATGGAATTGGTCCGGCATTGCTCATGTCTGAGGCGCGCGCGTATCTAAGAATACTTGCTCTGAATCGTGAGGAGACTGGAGAAATCCTTACGCGAGCAAATACCGTGTTATCCGATGATTTGAGTTTCGAACGTTATATTACGGTGGTGCTTATTTGTCTCGAGCCAGAGAACCGTCAGCTCACATTCAGTAATGCAGGACATCCGGCTGCTCTGGTGATCAATGACCAGGGGCAGGTAAAAGCTCATTTGAAGCGCAACGGGGTTCCTCTTGGAATCCGTAGTAAAACAACCTACTCAACGTCTGATTCCCTATCCCTGGATCCTGGAGACTTGATATTCCTCTACACCGATGGATTCGATGAAGCCATGGCCGAAGATGAATCATTTTACGGTACAGACAAAATCGTGCAGATCCTCCATCAATTCCGAGCATTACCTTCCCGTGACATTCTTCAGGAACTCTACCAATCCGTTGATGAGTTCACCGGAGCTCAACCTCAAGCCGATGACTTGACCTGTATTCTGGTAAAAGTTAGTTGAAGTTGACCTTCTGCAGCTCTTGAGCTTGATGGTATGGTCAACAAATCAAAGCTTAGCTCTTTTTGTCCCATCTAAAAAATACTGCCTTACTGGAAATAAAAAGAGCCCGGAATGATTCCGGGCTCTCTCTTGAGAGAATTGAAAAAAAACTTCAACCCCCAACCTCAGCGCGAGCTTCAGCAGCGAGAGGTGTGCTCAAATAGCGTTCTCCAGTGGAACACGCAACGGTGACGATTGTCTTGCCCTTGTTTTCAGGACGCCTTGCGACTTCCAATGCAGCCACGACATTTGCTCCTGTGCTGATCCCTCCCAGGATACCTTCTTCTTTTGCGATTCGGCGAGCCATGGCAAAGGCATCGTCATTGCTGACTTTGATACACTCGGCAATTTGTTGGTTCCCATTTTCGTCCTTCAAATGTAGGTTGCCGGGAATAAATCCAGCACCCGTGCCCTGGATCTTGTGTGGGCCAGGTGTCAGATCTTGTCCTGCCAGAGTTTGGCTGATGACTGGTGAATCACTGGGTTCCACGGCGATTGCCTGAAAATCAGGTTTTCTGGGCTTGATGACCTCGAGACAGCCTGTGATGGTTCCGCCAGTTCCCACACCTGCTACGAATATGTCGATGCCTCCATCGGTGTCCTCCCATAGCTCTTCGGCTGTCGTTTTACGGTGGATTTCAGGATTTGCCGCATTTTCAAATTGCTGAGGAATCCAGGCATTGGGAGTTTCACCGGCAAGTTCCTTGGCTTTTTCAATCGCTCCCTTCATGCCTTTGGGCCCTGGTGTTAATACCAGCTTGGCGCCAAGTAATGCCAAAAGAGTGCGTCGCTCAACAGACATCGTTTCCGGCATGGTCAGGATGAGTTGGTATCCCTTGGAGGCTGCCACGAAGGCTAATGCAATGCCAGTGTTTCCACTCGTCGGTTCAATGATGATCGTGTCTTTTGTCAACACTCCCTGACGTTCTGCATCTTCGATCATGGCCATTCCAATGCGATCCTTCACACTTCCCAATGGATTGAAGAACTCGCATTTGAGGAGGATGTTTGCATCCACTCCTTCGGTCACGCGATTGAGTCGTACCAAAGGGGTCTTTCCAATGGTTTGAACGATATTGTCGTAAACTTTTGACATAATTAACCTACATTAGCTGCAATTTGCTATAAATCGTATTTTTTCTCGCGCGGGAGTCAATCTCCAAAAGATTAAACCCCCGAAGCTCGGAAAAATGAAAAGGAGTTTTTCCAACCATCAAATGTGGACATGATTTAAGATTTCGATTTGATTGGAGGTATGAAAGCACTCTTCATCCATGCCCATTTTGACGATTATGAGTTTACGGCAGCGGGTCTCTTTGAAGTCTGGCGAAGGCGGTTGGGTAGTGACTTTTCAGCCAAAGTTATTGTGTGTACGGACGGTCGTGCTGGGCATCACCTTCTTTCCACGGAAGCAACAACGCGAACACGCATTGCCGAGCAGGAAGCCTCAGCTCAGGTGGGAAAGTATGCGTTCGAATGCCTGCGTCTTCCAAACGGAACTATTCCACGCGAAGCCTGCCTGCTGGTTACACGCGATCTACTTGCTGCGCTCTGGAAAGCAATTCGTGATTTTGAACCGGATTATCTTTTCTGTCCTCCTCTGCCTGCTGATCCTCTCGCAGGCGTGCATGTTGATCACGTCTCCGTTGCCGATGCGGTGAGGAAAGTAGCCTACATGATCAATGTGCCCCATGCTTTTCTTGAAGAATATCCGTCGAGTGAAACCGAGCCCAAATCTTGCAAAGTGCCAGTTATCTTGAATACCTACGACGCCTACATGGCGGGAGCCAACCATCCTGACTTCGTCGTTGATGTTGAGGAGGCATTTGAGTCCATTTGTAAGATGACCTGGTGTCATCAAAGCCAAATCATGGAATGGTTGCCATGGGTAGGGCGGCATAAATTGGAGGTTCCTGAATCATTTGAGGCTTGGAAAGTGTTATTAAAACAACGGTTGGCCAGACAAAACATGGAATTGGGTTTGAATGGCGACCGAGCAGCAGAGGCGTTCCTTGTCACTGCGTGGGGGGAGGTTCCTAGTAGATTACAAATTGTAAAAGATTTCCCGGAGATTTATCCAGAGGTGAGTCGTTTTGAAAACCTGTCGCGATTTGCCTCAGCGCATCACGATGATTAAAAGAAATAGACCAACTATTGACGGCTGATCGAGTTTCTTTCAGGGTTTTTCTTATCTCATGAACAGATTCACGTCAGTCTTAAAAATGGCCTGCCACTTTTGTATGGCAGGCGTCCTATCCCATTCAGCGATAGCTGCAAAGCATATTTCCGGGCTCGGGCGCCCCAACATCATTGTCATGATGGTCGATGATATGGGTTTCTCCGATATTGGTTGCTATGGTGGAGAAATTCAAACACCTCACATAGACGCTCTTGCTCGCGGTGGATTGCAGTTCACGCAATTTTACAATACCGGGCGGTGTTGTCCTACTCGCGCGAGTTTACTGACGGGGTTGCATCCGCACCAGACGGGTATTGGTCACATGACTGAGACCCCGGTAGGCCCCAGCCCCATGAGTGATCATCCATACCAGGGTTATCTCAATGAACAATGTATGACTCTGGCGGAGGTTTTGAAAAAAGCGGGTTACTCCACCTTGATGACCGGTAAGTGGCACTTGGGTTATCACGACAAGAATAATTGGCCATTACAGCGAGGGTTTGAAAAGTATTTCGGGATTATCTCAGGGGCTTCCCATTTTATGAATCCGCAACCACCACGAGGCTTAACCTACATGAATGAACCGGTTTTACCTGGTCCCGGATTTTACACAACGGATGCATTCACGGAACATGCAATGCAGTTCATTCGTGAATCGACGACAGAAGACAATGAACAACCTTTTTTTCTCTATCTAGCTTATAATGCACCTCATTGGCCCCTTCACGCGAAATCAGACGATCTTGCCAAATACGAGGGTAAATACCGTGGAGGATGGCATGCTTTGATGGAGAAGCGGCTAGAGAAACAGCGTGCGATGGGATTGATTGATCCATCTTGGCAAGCCGCACCGCATGAAGGTCCGGAGTGGGGGGCATTGGATGAAAAAACGCGACACCTGTTGGATTTGCGTATGGCAGCTTATGCTGCTTGCATTGATTCCGTGGATCAGAATATCGGTCGTCTGGTTGCGTTCTTGAAGCATCAGCAGTTGTATGAAAATACATTACTGTTCTTCTTATCCGACAACGGTGCTTGTCAGGAAGGTGGAATCCTGGGAAGTGGATCTGAATTGGAAGTGCGAGATCCACTTTTGAGTCATGGAACCGCGGGGCCACGCTGTGGTCAGGCCTGGGCCAACGCATCCAACACCCCTTTCAGGTATTATAAGCATTTTGTGCATGAAGGAGGGATGTCTACCCCGCTGATTGCCCATTGGCCTGCTGGTATTCCATGGCATCTGCGTGGATCCTTTGTTCGGCAGATGGGTTTTTTACCAGATTTCATGCCTACGCTTATTGAGTTAGCTCAAACCCAATACCCAGTTGAACGAGCTGGTGTGAGAGTGCATCCTCTGGCAGGTAAATCACTGCTGCCCTTGCTTCAAGGGGAGCAAACCCCAGTGCATCAGGAACCAGTCTACTGGGAACATGAGGGCAATCGGGCCATGCGCGATGGGAAATGGAAACTCGTTTGGTCGGGGAAAGGTCCCTGGGAGTTGTATGATATGGATGCTGATCGTACGGAGATGCATGACCTCTCATCAAAGGAGCCTGAGCGCTTACGCAAAATGATCGGGCGCTGGGAGTCATGGGCGAAAAGCGTTGGAGTGAGCTTTCCTGAACCCATTAATTATTACAAGGCATACAAACAGTCTCAGGGCAATCAATGACAATGACCCCTCCGGAATTATTTTGAAAACGTTTGTTTCCTGACACATGAAGTATCCGGAATACAGTTATTTTCTCACACAGTGAATGTCTATATTCCCCATACTTGGTCTTGCTTTCATTCTTTTAAATGACAGTGGGTCTGGAGCCTGATGTTGATCATGGTAGATGGGTGTCGGTGCAGATTCTCCTGCGAATCGAACTTGAGTGGGATATCGAAGGGGCCACATTCAGGAGAGGGATGTTAGGTAAAATGTATGCCGAACGTTTGTCAAATGTCTCCGTCGGCTCTTGGGTGATTTTCGCAGAGACGTTTCGAAAGCAAAGAGAAACGTTCTTTTTTTCTTCCCTCTTGGCAAAACGGAATGCGTTGCGTCCCATCCTGCATGGAGGGAAGTCCCGATTCCGAATTCAGGGGACTGCGATTTAACCGTCGGAAATCGTAATCGGTATGACTACAGTCAACCTGAAACGGTCAAGTGCGGGTTACTTTTCGATCCAGAGACAAGTGGAGGGTGAATTCGATATTGAGGTTTCTGTTCGTGAATTCCGCTCTGCAACTCAAGGCGCGGTGGGGGTTGAGTTGTTAAGTTGGTTTTGTTTTATCACCGGGCAAGAGGCAGGATTGGCTGTCACAGGAGTCGAGCTGATCAGAAATTGATCAACAACGCTTATCCCATTTTTCGAGTAGACGTGGATAAAGGGTGAAGACCCGCAGCTGGTATTTGATCACAGCTTCATCAATGTTCACCCAAAGATAGAAAACAATGAAGATTCTACTACTTATGCTTGCAACAATAATCGGCCTTGGCTCGACCGTCCTGGCCCAGGTGGTTGATGATCTTTTGGAGTTGCCGCCTGTAGTCGTGACACCTTCGCGTAGTGCGCGTCCATTGTTTGATGCTCCCAATTCAGTGGCCCTCATTTCCAATGATGAGCTTGAACGCAATATGTATCGCACCACACCTCAAATCTTAGGGGATACGCCCGGTATCATGGTTCAGGAAACCTCCCCGGGACAGGGCTCTCCTTTTATTCGTGGTTTTACCGCTTTCAGGAATATCCTCTTGATTGATGGAGTCCGTTTGAATAATTCCGTATTTCGCGATGGGCCCAATCAGTATTGGAATTCAGTAGACCCGCTGTCCATGGAATCCGTTGAAGTTCTCAAAGGTCCAGGTTCCGTGCAATATGGGTCAGATGGTGTGGGAGGTGTCGTCAGTGTGAATACGCTTTCACCCTCCGTATACGGTGACGGTTTTGAATACGGGGGGCGTGCTTATTACCGTGTGAGCAGTGCTGAGAATTCCCATATGGTTCGGGCCGAATCACAAGTGGCACTCGACCACAGGACGGGGGTGATTGCCGGGGTATCTTACAAACAATTTGGTAGTGTGGTTGCAGGTGGTGGCACGGGCACACAAGATGGAACTGGATATGAAGAATGGGATTTCGATCTTAAATTCGAACATCACATTAATCCTCATCATTCGTTTGTTCTGGCTTATCAGAATGTGGAGCAAAACAATGTGCCCAGAACTCACAAGACCATCAATGGTATCAGCTACAAGGGATCTGCTATTGGAAGCGAAATTCACCGTGATAGTGACCAGCTTCGTCGATTAACTTATATTCAATGGCACGTGCATGACCTCGATGGCTTTGTCGACAGCATGCAAACGAGTTTATCCTGGCATGTTCAGGAAGAGCTGCGTGATCGCTTGCGTTCCAGGGGGCGGCAGGATTATCAGGGTTTTGATGTCGACACGTTTGGCTTCTTCAGCCAACTCCAAAGTGAGACCCCCGTCGGTGATCTCTCCTATGGGGTAGATTATTATCATGATGAAGTGGATAGTTTTTCATCCAGAAATCCTATTCAGGGCGCGGTAGGTGATGATGCGTCTTATGACCTTGCCGGAATCTTCGTTCAGGACACGATCGATCTGAGCGAGCGATGGAACTTCAGTCTCGGAGGGCGTTTTACTTATGCAGGTGCAAATGCCGACAAAGTGGAAGATCCTGTATCGGGTAATCAAGTTTCAGTGGATCGTGATTGGGGCAACACGGTGGGTAACGCAAGGTTGGTTTACAAGGTCAAACCTGATACATGGAATATATTTGGTGGCATTGCTCAAGGTTTCCGCGCTCCCAACCTGACCGATTTGACTTCTCAAATCGACACCGGAGCCAATGAACAGGAAATTCCCGCCATCTCACTGGAACCCGAGAAATACCTGACCTACGAAATTGGGACCCGTGTGCATTATCAAAGATTCTCTGCGGAGCTTGCAGGTTTCTACACGGACGTCAATGACATGATCAATCGCTTTCCAACGGGTGTTGTCACCGCGGACGGTAAAACCGAAGTGGGTAAAGCCAACGTCGGAGACGGTTTTGTCACAGGGATTGAATACGGTATGGCCTACGAGATTCATCCCGAATGGACTTTGTTTGGAAACGCTACCTACATGGATGGCGAAATGGATGTGATGACTGGACCTGGACCTGTTGCAAGCGCCGAGTATCTAAGTCGAGGCATGCCATTATCTGGTCAGGTTGGTCTGCGCTGGATGAGTGAACAAAGACGCTTCCAGGCTCAAATCAGAGGGGTTTTATCAGCGACCGCGGATCACCTTTCCTCGCGTGATCGACGTGACACCGAGCGCATTCCTCCCGGGGGTACGCCCGGGTATGAACGGATCGATCTTAAAGTTGGTTGGAACATTCACACAAACCTCACAATAACAGTAGCCATCGACAACATGACCAATCAAAATTACCGAGTTCATGGTTCTGGAACCAATTCACCCGGGCGTAATTTCATCGCAGCGCTTGAGTCACGGTTCTAAAATACAGCTAACCTTTATCTGTCAGAGCAGTCTCTAGATCATCGCACCAGCAGGAGCTGTTTTTTTGATAGTTTTGCATTTTTCATAAAATGCCTGCATTGTTTATTTAAATGATTTGCTGTTACACATCTTCCATGCAACAGCAATTTCGGTCTCTTGGACTGACATTGCTTTGTGGTATTGCCTTTTTGCTCTGCTTTTCTTCCAGAATCGTGGCGCATCCTATTTCCATGAGCACGGCAGTGGCTGATATCTATCAAGATCGCGTACAAGTTGAGTTACGAATTCTCACCGAAGATTTGATGTTTTATCATTCCATTGAAGCGGGTGGGGATCAGATGCTGTCGAGAAAAGATCTGCTTGAAGCAGCTGAAGCACACCGCGCGTTTTTGAAGAAGTATTTTCGGGTGCTCGACAAGAGTGGCCAGACTATTGAAGGGAATTTCACACGGGTCGATACTCAGGAAATACCCGAGGAGGGTGTCCGCCTGGATCAAGTCATGGAAGTCGGTATTTTTTACGAATTGCATATTCTTTTGGAGGAAATCCCGCAATACCTGACCTTCACTCAGAATTTCGGGGGCGATGATTCTCCTGTGCCGGCCGTGATGGATTTGATCATGCTTCAGAATGGAGCTCGTCTGGACTTTCCTGTTCAAATAGGTCCTAGATCGCCACACTCAGTAGCTATCGATTGGGAAAATCCTCCCAGAAATGACCGTATGTATTGGAGAGAGCGTCGTGACTTGATGAAAAAACGCCGCGAAGAGCTTCTTGGAATCACGAGCTACAGTTCCACCTACGCTTACATTTATGTGGAACCTTTTGAAATACGCTTTGAAATTCTTGTGCCACTGTTGACCTTGGAGACGTGGATGCCGATAGAAAGAAATGAAAAAGATTTTCTCAGCGTTGAAGAACAGGAAGATCTAAGGAAGCCGCTGGAGAAATACATCAGGAGCCATTGTGAGGGCCTGGTAGATGGTATCGAAGTTGTTCCCGTTCTCTCTCATCTGGATTTTTTCAGTTTGGATATTCGAGATTTTGCGAGCCAATCTGAGCCTCGTTCCATAGGTATGCAGAATGGCCGTGCAGGGATCATCATGACCTTCAGTACAAAAGGGAAGCCCAAATCCGCTTCCATAGAGTGGAGTGGTTTTAATGATTATACTCCCATGCTCAATACCATGGTTTACATGATGGATGGAAAGGGGGAACGCCATTTTTTTACGGAAAATGAACCTCGGTGGAATTGGCAAACAAATGAAGAAGGTCTCGGCGAAACAGCCTGGCTCACCCTGCCTGCAGCTCCACGGCAGGCTGTGCTTTCTATTTCTCCTGTTTCAATGACACTGGCTGGGGTCTCCGCGCTTTTTTTACTGATTGGATACGTGGGGCGGAAGCGAGCCTTACTATGGATCGTATTACCTTCCTTTATCGCTGCCGGAATAGTCTGGCCAGTGACGGTTGTTGAGATCAGTCATCCCTGGAAAAAAATAAACCCTCCATCGACGGAACAGCAGAAGATGATCACAGAAGCCATGATGAAAAATGTATATCGAGCTTTTGATTATCAACAGGATGAGCAGGTATATGACGCGTTGGCTCGCAGTGCCAGCGGAACTTTTTTAGAAAACTTGTATCTTCAAATCAAAAAAGGTCTGATTGTTCAAGAGCAGGGCGGTGCGCGTTCTCATGTGCGGGAGGTGCGATGGGGCTCTGCTGCATCTGTGACCTCAGGTTCATCGGAAGCTGTTTTTGAGCTTAACATTCGATGGGAGGTCACAGGCACAGTCGAGCACTGGGGGCACATCCATACACGGCAGCATGCCTACGATGCTTTGATTCAAATCGTTGCGGAAGATGGCCAATGGAAAATCGGTGGAATGGACGTGACATCTGAAGAACAATTGAAGTCCTCAACAGGTTTGCGCAATGCTGCTTGACACATTTTCCTTTTGTAAGATTCAACTCCATGGGATAACGAAGACACGATGAGTGGGCGACAGGCCAAAATTGACCGGAAGACGGGTGAAACGCATATCCGTTTGAAATTGAATATCGATGGAACAGGTGATTACCGCATTCAAACCGGTATTCCGTTTTTTAGTCACATGCTGGATTTATTTGCACGGCATGCTGTGCTGGATCTTGAGCTGGAATGCGATGGGGATATTGACGTCGATGGGCATCACACCGTCGAGGATTGCGGTATTGCACTTGGAGAAGCCTTTTTAAATGCCCTTGGAGATAAAAAAGGCATCCGTCGCTATGGTTTTGGATTTGATCCTAAAAACCCTTTCACCGGTGAATCTTACGTTCCCATGGATGAGTGTTTGGCACGCTGTGTGATTGACTTCAGCGGGCGGCCTTACATGGTATGGAAAGGGATGGATGGCATGGGGATGAAGTGCATCACACAAGAAGAGAAAAACCAAGACATGTCATCTCGCTTCAGGTTTGGTCTGGCCAGAGAGTTTTTTCAGGGTTTTACCAATGCTGCGAAATGTAATCTCCATTTGGAACTTCTTTATGGAGAAGAACCCCATCATGTTGTTGAGGGTCTCTTCAAAGCCTTCGCCAAAGGCGTCGACTTTGCTTGTTCGCACGACCCGCGCATCAGTGATCAAATTCCAAGCACCAAAGGTAAGCTTTAATTTTTACTGAATATTGGTTCAGTCTCGAACGTCACTTCAATGTCTGCAGATTGTTCATTCGAAGACCGTGAAGAAACGGAAGTCGTCTCCGCTGCCAAAACAGGTGATGCGGTCGCCTTCGAAGAATTGGTTCGCAGGCACGGTGACAAAATATTTCGTCGAGCTCTGAGCATGATGCGCGATGAGAACACGGCTCTGGATATGGCTCAGCTTGCCTGGATCAAAGCATGGAATCGATTGTCGCAGTTTCATGGGGACAGCAGCTTTGCAACCTGGATGACTCGAGTGACTATTAATGTTTGCCTGGATCACATTCGTAAAGCCAAGCGATGGAAATTTGCCGAATCCATCGAAGAAATGGATGAAAACTTGGGTGGAGTTGAGCGAAAGTTACCCATTGTGGAAACAAACCCGACGGAAGGGCTCGAGCGGGAAGAATTAAAGAAGACAATTGATAGAGCGCTTGCTCAATTGAGTGAAGGGCATCGGGCAGTCATAGTGATGCACACTTTTGAAGAAATGGCCTATAAGGAAATTGCTGAATCGATGGACTGTTCCATTGGAACCGTGATGTCGCGATTATTTTATGCGAGAAGAAACTTAGCTTCCGTACTTAAGCGGATGTTGGAAGAGGACAGTCCATCATGAACGAAAAGCTGGTCATTCAAATTCAAGCGTATCTGGACGGAGAACTATCCGCAGAAGCCAGGCTGCAATTGCTGGCAAGGTTGGAAAAAGATTCGGAAGCTCGTGAACTATGTGATTCCCTGAAAGCTGAGCAAAGTCTTTTGAAAGATGTTGGGGAGAAAGACCATGAATTACCTGTGGCTCATTCATATTTCTGGAAAGCCATTTCCGATGAAATACAGCCTCATCCATCTCCCCGTAAACAGACAAGGCATAAACAGACTGCTGGTGCTTTCCAGCGATGGTCGGCATGGTTTGTCCCCGGTGGTGTTATTGCATGTATCGCAGTGGTGGTGTTTCAGAAAGGTCTTCTTGACGATGTCTTGGATGGCATTAAGTCCACCGGCAAGAAAGCTGCACGGAGAGCGCCCAGTTTCCATGAAATTGACAGCCAGCAGCAGAATGCAGGATTTATCTCCTTCCGCTCTGAGTCCGAGGGTGTATCTGTAGTCTGGATTAGTAATTATTAGGCTTTTCCATTTGCTCAATCGTATTAGAAAGATTAGTACATATTCCCAATATAAAGACTATGAAAGCGACCAATTTATCAACGCCTAAATTTTGTTCAGCCCTTCAAATACTGGGGCTGGCGCTCATGGTTTTTTGGTTCGCTACTCCGGTATTACAGGCAGCTGAAACGCTCAAATTATCCGCAAGACTTGTTTGGGGTACGAACCGTGATAAATCTGCTGACGATGAACTCAAGGCCATGACGCCGAAGCTCAAGTCGAAGTTTGTCAATATTTTCAAGTGGAAGGAATATTACGAAATATCCAAAAAAACCTTCCAATTCCCCAAACACGAGGGCAAGCAGGTGCGCATGAGCAAAAAGTGCGAGATCATCATGAAACTTCTGGACAAAGATACGTTGCAAGTTCAGGTCATTGGTGAAGATCAACTACAGCGCACCGTCAAGCACCCCTTGAAGCCCATCCTCAATGACGGGGATCTCTTTGTTGTTGGAGGTGATGACAAAGACAGTTATGGCGATGCATGGTTCCTAGTCATCACTCATCCAGATCTTGGTAAAGAGCACAAGAAAGAGAAGTAATCACTCTCGATCTCTGTTTTTTCGAACCCAATGCCTTCTGGAACTTTTTCCTCCGAGCAGATTTCCCTAATTTCGATTCAAGAAAAACCCAAGCAACCTCTGGATGAGATTATATCCTTGGCATTTGGTCCTGAAATGTGGTTCATTTTCCTTAAGCCATCCAGAACTGTATTTCGCATGTTTTTTGGGAGGTCTTAAAGTTTGATTTTGATTGGGAAATTATGATTTTGAATATTTGCAACAAACCTTCAATCTGGCATCTTCTCCTGCTTCTTCTCCTTTCACCCAGACCTGCGCAAGCTTTGTCTATTGAGATGGCTACTCAGCCAGGGAAACTGAAATATGACGTAGAAGTATTCGGTGTTCGTCCAGGCGAGCAGGTGCGTTTGACTTTCGTGAACAACGACGAAATGCAGCACAATCTCCTCATACTTCAAGGCAAGGAGGGAATCACACTAAAGGTCGCGCAGATGGCATGGGCGCTTGGTCCTGGAGCTGTTGAGAAGGAATTTGTGCCTGATATGGATGAAACGGTGCTTGCTCACACCCGAGTGCTCAATCCAGGTGAGAAACAGACATTGAGTTTTCAAGCTCCTGAAAGCGAAGGTAAATATCCATATGTCTGCACCCTTCCTGGCCATGCTTTCTCCATGAAAGGGATAATGGTCGTGACTTCTGATCCTTCCTCCGTGACGAATGTTCAAGAAGAAGAAAAAAAGCTTTCCAACGATGCATTTGTCCTTAAACCGCATCACAAGCCACTCGTGAAGCGAGCGTTTGTTCGAGATGGTCCGCCGCGTGCCATCAGTGTTGGAATCCCAGGAGGGATCAATTTTTGTTTTGATGCTGAATCCTGCATGGTTGCCTTTGGTTGGTTTGGCCCTTTCCTTGACATTGGGCCTGATTGGGGGCGAAACGCTGGACAGCGTGGTGGTGGTTCAGTAAATGTTCTGGGAGAGCGCTTCCAGTCTGGACAGATCATGTTTCCAATACGTGTAGGGGGTAAGCACATAACACCACAAGTGAGTTTCAAGGGATATCAATTGCGTGGTAAGGAAACTCCTGTCTTTGAATTTACGGTCAACGGAGCCTGGGTGAAAGAAACTGTTTCGGCTTCTGAAAAAGGAATTGGCCTGACCTATGCGTTTGAAATGGACCCAGGTCTCGTAACGCCTATCTTTGTTTACCTTGATCGATCCAATGCTGAAGTTGAGGCATCACACGGCAAGTGGGACGGGAACTGGTTGAAGATTGAGCCTGAAAACATTGCTTCTTTTTCAATTTCCCATTATCGACAACCCTAAACCTTAACTGACTATGCTTCCCAAGATTTCCATGAATCTCAAATTAACTTTTTCCCGATTGAGTACGGTTCTGGCAATTGTATGCTCCAACTCCCTCCTTGAAACTTCCAATGCAGCAGCTCATGCGCCAGCGGGCTACATCGTGGAAACATTGGAAATTCCAGAAGGGGTCACTTTGGGGGTCGGTGGTTTGGCCTTTGCCCCGGACGATGCACTTTTCGTGACCTCACGGGAAGGTCAGGTCTGGCGATTAAAAGACGATGAATGGAGTCTTTTTGCAGATGGACTGCATGAAGTGCTTGGTATCTACATTGACCCTGTCACAGCTGAGGTCTGGGTCATGCAGCGCCCTGAGTTAACCAAGCTAATCGATGAGGATGGCGATGGAAGCGCTGATGTATTCAGGACAGTCAATGCCGACTGGGGATTGACGGACAATTATCATGAATATGCATTTGGTATTGTGCGTGATTCCGGCGGGAATTTTTACGGAACACTCAACACCAGCTTGAGCTGGAAAGGCTGGGCAGGTAGTTCTAAATGGGACGTTGGACGCGTTCATGATGGTAAGATGGGGAGGGCTACTAAATACCGCGGCTGGTCTTTCCAAATTACACCTGACGGCCGCTTTGTCCCGTGGTCCTCCGGGATGCGGTCCCCTGCAGGTATCGGCATGAACAGGCATGAAGAAATTTTTTATACGGATAATCAAGGAGACTGGAACGGTTCTTCCACCTTGCAGCATGTGGTTAAAGGGCGCTTCCATGGTCACCCTTCCTCATTGATGGACCATCCTGATTTTCAAGGCAAGGATCTGAATGCCATTCCAGTTGAAACTTACGATGAGTTGAGAACCCCTCCCGCCGTATTCTTCATTCATGGAGATCTTGCAAATTCACCTGGAGAGCCTGTCTTCAATGAAACGGGTGGACAGTTCGGCCCTTTTGAGGATCAGGTCTTCGTAGGTGATCAATCACGCTCCAATTTAATGCGTATCTATCTGGAAAAAGTTCAGGGTGAATACCAAGGTGCTATTTTCAATTTCATTGATCCCATGCAAACTGGAATTGTTCGAAATCAATTTGATAAAAATGGAGTGCTTTATGTTGGTCAGACAGGGCGCGGATGGCGGTCGGTCGGCAGTGAAATATTTGGCTTGCAAACTGTGCGTTGGGACAGAAGAACCACACCTGTTGAAATGCATTCGATCCGTTTAACAACAACAGGGTTTGAGATACGGTTTACACAACCCATGGACGAAACGTTGCTGAGAGATGTAAATCAATTTTCGATTCAACATTGGAAGTATCTCTATCGTCCGGAATACGGTTCCCCCAAGGCAGATAAAACGAAAGTTATACCTGCTAATGTGAAGGTATCTCACGATGGAATGAGGGTGCGCTTTGATGTGCCTTTGCTGACCGGTAGAGTATACGAATTCAAGGCTCTGGGTATGAAATCCAAATCAGGTAGTGATCTGACTAATCCGCTTGGATGGTATACCTTGAACCACCTGAGATTGAATGATACCAGATAGAAGTCAGTTTACGTTTGCCAGACGAGCAGGGCTTTTTTCCTTGCGCATCAACGGATTCCTTCAAGCATGCACTGAGCGTTTTTGATATCCTTCTTTATTTGTGATTTCAGTGAATCAACGTCTGGAAAACGACGTTCGCCCCTCAGTCTTCCCTTGATTTCCAGTGCAATGCGTTTGTCATAAAGGTTCATCTCAAAATCCCAGAAATGAGCCTCCACCTGAAGCTTGGGATCAGTATGGTTGAGAGTTGGTCGTTTCCCTATATTCAAAACTCCACCGCGTTCCTGACCTTCGATATTGCAAGTGATGGCGTATACGCCCAGGGGCGGAAGTGCGAGTCGCTGGCAGTCCAGGTTTGCGGTTGGGAAACCTAGTTTCCGGCCAAGTCCATCTCCCGAAATGACCTGCCCCATGAGGGAGTAAGGCCTTCCGAGTAATCTCGAGGTCATTTCGATGTTTCCAGATTGAATTAAATGCCTGATGCGCGTGCTGCTGATCAAGTCTTCTCCATAATGAAGAGGAAGTTTCCCTTCTACCTGAAATCCATGATGTTTTCCGCAGTCTTTGAGAAAATCTACATTGCCCTGTCGCCGACAGCCGAAGGAGAAATTGGACCCAACACTTATCCCTGATAAATGACGCGTATAATGCCTGATCTTCTCCACAAAATCTTCTGCGGACATTTGACTCAAGCGCTTGTCAAAAGGAATCATCCACGCAATATCCACACCGATTGATTCGAGGAGTGCTTGTTTGTAATCAGTTGGATAAATAAGTTTAGGTGATCGGTCGGGAGTCAGTAGCTCTGCGGGGTGGGTCTGAAACGTAAGGACGACGGAGAGCCCTTTTGTAGATCTGGCCTGGTCGATGAGGTGTTTCAGGACCGACTGATGACCGAGATGTAAACCGTCAAACATTCCGATAGCACAAAATATAGGTTGCTCCCCTGTAGGTAATGCCTCGAAGTGTTGAATAGTTTTCATGCGCATCGCTACACTTTCTGCCATCATGGCCTTGCTGCATCGGCGAGGGAGGGGTGTAGTAAAGATGCCATCAATGATCCCATATCGCACGCAAGAATGTCATCCAGAGGTATCGCTGCCTCGATCTTAAAATTTCCGGAAACAGTGCGACGGAGCGTTTTCAAGTGGGCGCCACAGCCGATGTTTTGTCCAAGATCCTGCGCCAGACTTCGAACGTAGGTGCCTTTTGTGCATGCAACCTCAAATTCGCATTCTGGTCGTTGATAGGTTTTGATTCGGAAGTAATAAATGTGGATGAGCCGAGGAGGTCTTTCCACTTCAATTCCCTTGCGTGCTAATTTGTAGAGAGGGACACCGTTTCTTTTGATGGCAGAAACCATGGGGGGTATTTGCATTTGATCCCCCTTGAAAGCCTGAGTAAATTCGTTGAGTCGCTCTGTTGATAGATCAGGTATGTCTTTTTCTGCGACGGTTTCTCCGTCGATATCATAACTGTTAGTTTCTCGCCCAAGCTCAATGATTCCCGTATAAACTTTATCTTCTCCCATGAGTTTTTCGGAGAGCTTGGTGGCTTTGCCCAACACTAGAATCAAAAGACCTGTCGCATTTGGATCCAGTGTCCCGCAGTGTCCAACTTTTTTGATTCTAAACCTTTTTCTTACCGCATCGACAACATCATGTGAAGTCATGCCCGAAGGTTTGTCTACCAATAGAATTCCATCCGGAGTGGCATTTTTAACCATCTGAAAATTTACTGTGTTTAAATTAGGGGTGATTATTCTTCTGGAGAGAGGGTCTTCAGAGCTTTTCGAATGGCCGAGATGACCTTTCGCTGAACAGAAAGTTGACTGCCTTCCATACGCGCTCCTGACGCCGCTTTGTGGCCTCCACCGCCAAATAGCTTAGCAATTTCGTTCACATTGACATCAGGATGTTTCGACCTAAGGCTTATTCGCGTTTCACCGGGTTCTACCTCTTCAAAGAGGCACGCTACCACTACAGGTTCTATGGCTCGAATGTGATCGATCAATCCCTCCGTATCTTCTCTGGTTGCTCCTGTCTTGGAGTAATCAGATTTCTTGAGCCAGAGGTATGCGATCTGATTCTCGTCCGTTAATTTGAACTGATTGTAAACTCTTCTCAGGAGACGGACTCGAGACAGCGAGTAGGACTGATAAACCTCATCACAAATTCGGGCAATACTTGCTCCTCGTTTGACGAGTTCTCCTGCAGTTTGAAAGGTATCTGGGCTGGTCGAGGGATATTGAAAAGATCCTGTGTCGGTAGAAATTGCAGTGAAAAGAACATCCGCAATTTCCGGGGTAACAGGCCATCTTGCGGCCTTCATTAACTGAAAGATCATTTCGCCGCTGGACGAAGCATTGGATGCAATCCAATTCAAATCACCGTATCTTGTGTTGCTTGGGTGATGATCAATATTGATCAGTAGCTTTCGTTCAGTAATAGAATCAACCACGCTGCCAATTCTTTCATACGAGGCCGCGTCTACGGCGATGACACAATCAAACTTGTAGCCTTTTTGTGGCTGTTGCAATAACCCTTGTGGGTCCATGAAAAGAAGTTTTGGCGGTAATGGATCCTGATTCCAGCAAACAACATCTGTCCCCAAGGATTTCAGGGCCAACGTCAAAGCTAATTGAGATCCAATGCAGTCACCATCCGGGCGTATATGTCCCACGACGCAGAACGATTGGTGACTCTTTATTTCTTCCAGGATTCTGATGGCAGATTTTGGCGCTGACTTCATGATGGTGAATCGTCGGAATTTTCCAATTCATCAATAATACTCAGCACGTTGTTCCCTTTTTCAATGGAATCATCGAAGGAAAATTTCACCTGAGGTGAATACTTCATGACCACTCGGCAAGACATTTCCTTCTGTATTTCACCTCGGTGGGTTGAGAGGTAGACCGAGGCTGCTTTTTGTTGGGTGACGGAGCCGACATGTCCCAGAAGAATTTTCGCGTGTTTCAAATCACCTGAAACAAACACTTCATGTACAGAGACCAATCCATAGGTCTCTATAGAGAGATGCTGTCTTAGTAGACCTCCTGCCTCCCGCTTCAATACCTTCCGAATGCGCTGATGTCTCAGAGACTGCATGTATCAATCAACTTTTGCCGATGCCCTAGAGCTTTTGCGCCACTTTTTCGAGGATATGCGTCTCAATGATATCGCCTTCCTTGTATCCGGTGAAACCGTCAATACGAAGACCACATTCCATGCCCGTTCTCAATTCAGAGACCTCGTCCTGAAACCTTCTCAGAGACTGCATGAGACCCTCAAACAATAATTTGTCTTGGCGGTAAACCCGTGTTCTTCCACGAACCAGTTTTCCATCGACCACGTAGCAACCTGCCACCGCACCCCCTTTGGATAGATCGAAAACTTTCCGGACTTCGGCTTTGCCTGTGATTTCTTCCTTCGTGATTGGATCAAGCAGTCCAGCCATAGCCTCCCGCATTTCATCAATCAACTCGTAGATGATGCTATAGAGTTTGATCTGGACTCCTTCGCGCTTGGCCGCATCGGTAACGCCCGTGTCCAGTTTTGTATGAAAACCAATGACAACAGCATGTGAAGCAGACGCCAGCATGATGTCTGAATCTGTCACAGATCCCACACCGTTGTGTATGACATCCAGATCTACTTTATCAGAATTAATCTCATTAAGAGCATCCACAATGGCCTCGCAGGAACCTTGGGTATCAGCTTTAACAACGACTTTGAGTGTTTTGCTGGCACCCTCCTTGAGGGTGTTGAAAAGATTCTCCAAAGTGACTGCTTTGCGTCGGTCTGCTGATCTGACTCTTGCGTTCTCAGCTCGTTCTTCGGCTAGTTTACGTGCCTGTTTCTCGGATTTGACCACATTGAATTCGAGGCCTGCTTCTGGCACACCATTCAATCCCAGAACTTTGACTGCCACAGATGGATCGGCAACTTTCAAACGTTTGCCTTCCTCATTGATCAAGGCCTTGACGCGCCCCCAGAATCGACCGCAAATCATTGAGTCGCCTACCTTGAGCGTACCTTTGCGCACCAGCACTGTTGCAGTTGGACCACCCTGATCCATACCCGATTCAATGATATTTCCAGTTGCTGTTCGATTAGGATTTGCTTTGAGCTCAAGGACTTCTGCCTGCAGTAGGACCATTTCGAGGAGCGAATCAACACCTTGTTTGGTAATAGCCGAAACGTCCGCAAAAATAGTTTCACCTCCCCATTCCTCACACATTAATCCTCGATCCTGAAGTTGCTGACGTGCTTTCATAGGATTGGCTGAAGGATGGTCGCACTTATTGACAGCAACGATGATGGGGACCTTAGCAGCCTTAGCATGATTTAATGCTTCAAGGGTTTGAGGCATGACGCCGTCGTCTGCGGCAACCACCAGGATCACAATGTCGGTGACATTCGCCCCGCGTGCCCGCATTGCACTGAAAGCAGCATGACCAGGGGTATCTAAAAAGGTGATTTGCTGGATTTCCTCAGGGCGTTCAGGGTGGGGGAAATGGATCGTGTAGGCTCCTATGTGCTGGGTGATACCTCCGGCTTCTCCTGAAGTGACATCAGACTTGCGAATCACGTCCAGTAGAGTCGTTTTGCCATGATCAACATGTCCCATGATGGTCACCACTGGTGGCCTGATAATGAGATCCTCGTCCTTGTCACTGTGGTCTAGTTTGACTTTTTCTTCGACCTTTGTGACACCTGCTCCTTTTTCCCGTTTTTCAACTTCGAAACGGAATCCATGTTTGGCGCAAACCTGTTTGGCAACTGGCTCATCAATGGCTTGATTCACCGTTGCAAAAACATTTAATTCCATCAAATCCGCAATCAACTGAAAAGGCTTGCGCTTAATTTGAATGGCCAAGTCTCGAATGATGATTGGTGGCTTAAGAGTGACCACTTCGCCTTCGTCCGGAATCTTGTATTTCTGTACGAACTTAGGTTTGGGTTTATTTGCGGTTGATTGAGATGATATGTTACCCCCTGCCTGAGAGCTTCCAGCATGGCCATGGCCGCGTGCATTGCCCTGCTGCTGAGAGCCTGCTGTTTCGCGCTCTTTCTGTTTTGCCTTGCGTTTCTGTTCCCGTTCTTTTTTGCGATCTGCCTGTCGAGTCTGTTTGGATGGACCGGATCTCGTAGGGAGCTTGATAAAACCAACCTTTGCACCCAAGCCCGGCTTCGTCTCATCCTTGGTCTCTGGGGGGGCTTCTATCTCAGTATTCTGTTGTTCAGTTACTTCAATTGCTTCCTCAGGCTTGCTTTCAGCAGAAGAGGTTTCTGCGGTGTCATTTTCCTCGTTTGATTCACCAATATCTGTTGCAGTTTCGGTTGAGTCTTCCAGAGCGGGTTGCTCGAGTTCAGGTTCATTGCCCTCGTTGCCAGATTCTTTTTGCTCCTCGCTTAGGGGTTCCTCTATGACCTCTTCTTTTTCCTCCTCCGGTGCATGGATGACCTTGATTGCCGGTTCCTCGGTGGGGGGTTGCTTCTCTACCGCAGGGACAGCAGTCTCTTCGGCGTCTGGTTCTGCTTTTTCAACTTTTTCCTGGTCTTCTTTTGCCTGCTCATTATCGGCCTCAGGCTTTGCATCAGAAAGGTCTGGTGTCGGTGACTCAGCCCCATTGCTACCTCCGCCCAGTTCCTTAATCAGGTACTCGGCAGTGATTTTGTCAATGGAACTAGAGGGGACCTTGGCGTTGGCAATCCCCAGTTTCTTGGCGTGGGCAATGACTTCTTTATTTGGTAAACCAAGTCTTCTGGCGATGTCGTATATACGAACGGGCATAAATTTTATGATCAAAGCCACTCCTCGAGGAAGAGGCTTCTGACAAACTTTTTCTTATTTTCGGATTATGTTACAAATGATCTCTAAGAATCACCTTCAGAGGATGATTCCTCATTCTCCGCAGCGGATATCCGACTTTGCGTTTCGGTTCTAACCGACTCCAGTATGGTTGCGGCATCTTGGGCTATCTCAGGTATTTCACTGAGGTCGTCCAATTCTACCTGGAGGAGATCCTCCAACGTATGGAACCCGCTGTTGACAAGGGCGGTTGCCTGTTCTTCTGAGATTCCATCAATCGCAGCAAATGAATGGATGGCTTCGGCAACTTTTTCCTCAAAGCCCAGGGTTTTGACTTCCCTCGCTTGAATATCTACATGCCAACCGCACAACTTGGAGGTGAGTCTTGCATTCTGTCCACGTTTCCCAATGGCCAGAGATAGTTGTTCCTCATCAACAACCACATTGAGCCTGCGACGGTCCTCATCGATGTTGATCGATTCTAACTTTGCGGGATTCAAGGCGTTAGCTACGAAATTTTCAATCTCAGGATCCCAGGGAATGATGTCCACTTTTTCATTGTTCAGCTCTCGAACAATATTTTTGACTCGTTGGCCTCTCAATCCGACGCAAGCGCCCACTGGATCCACTTTTTCGTCACGGGAATAGACTGCCAACTTGGTTCTGTAACCAGGCTCTCTTGCGATTGCTTTCACCTCTATGGTGCCATCGTTTATCTCTGACACCTCCAGTTTGAAGAGTTTCACAACAAAATCGGGGTCTGCCCTACTCAGGATGATCTCAGGTCCGTGTGACCCAGTGTCTACTGCTTTCACGTAACAGCGAACACGCTCTCCAACCTGATATTCCTCGGTTGGAACCCGTTCGCGGTTTGGCAGTAGTGCTTCGAATTTCCCGAGATCCAGATAAACATCCGATCGCTCGAACCTCCGCACTGTTCCGCTGACGATATCCCCCGTCCGATCTTTGAATTCGCTGTAAATCAGTTGTTTCTCTGCCTTGCGTAAATGCTGTAGCAAGGCCTGTTTGGCGTTCTGAGAGGCTATACGACCAAAATTTTCGGGTGTAACTTCCATTTCAACCTCTGCACCGAGTTGTGCCTCAGGGTGGAATCGCTTGGCTTCTGTAAGCGAGATATGGTCGTGCTTTGATTCAGGTTTTTCCATGACGACCAAAGTCGCATAAGCCCTGATATCCCCGTTCTTGCGGTCTATTTGAACTCTCAGATTTCTTGCTGGGCCCACTGCTTTCTTAGCGGCTGAAATCAACGCTTCTTCGACAGCCTCGAGCAAGGTATCTTTGCTGATACCTTTCTCTCGCTCCCAGTATTCCAATATTGCTAATAAATCCGCATTCATGCGCGATTCCTTTCCCTTTTTAGAGAATAAAAAGAGCCGGCATATATCGCCGGCTCAGGCGTGCCGCTTAGTGCGACTTTGAATTGTTGTCCGAAAACTAAATGGATGGGAGTACACCGTCAAGTTAGATTTATCTACAAACAGTGAACAATGAAGTCGAACAATCGGCAATTTCAGCCATCAGGATCCTGAAACTTCTCGTCCCTGAGGCATAAAATAGCAGCGAGGTCACTTTCAACAACAAAAAGGGTTCCATGACTTGCGTTGACAGCGAATAAGACAAGCCTGATAATACATTCAATTCAATCGAGAGGCGGTTCTCTTGATATCTGAATCCCTGAATCGATAGAAAGTCATGCAAGAAGTAACCCACAGAGCCCCACGGGAGCAGTTGTCGGCTGAGCTGCAGTCAATCATCCAGGACGTCGAAGCACTTATCAGCGCGACGGCATCGGAAACAGGTGAAAAAGCCAGTAATGCTCGAGCGAAGGTCGAAGATGCTCTTGAAAAGGCCAAAACCAGTTACGACGCACTTGAAGGGAAAGCACTTGCACATGCACGAGCAACGGATCAAGTAATCCGCAGGCATCCTTATGAAACTCTAGGCATTGCCGTGGCGGCAGGCTTATTCATAGGGCTTCTTATCAATCGCCGCTGACAACATGGCTGCTGAACCGGAAAATCAATCTCAATCATCCGTTCTGGGCGACACAGGTTCCAAATGGACACATGCTTTTTTTGGCGTCTTGAGATCGCGGTTGGAGCTTTTTCTTTTTGAATTGGAAGAGCAAAAGGCTCGTCTTGTCGAGTTGTTGTTCTGGTTGGTTTGCCTGATCATTTTCGGTCTGATCTTCCTTGGGGTCGCATCTGCAGCCGTTGTTTTTCTGCTGCCAGACGACTGGCGAGGAAAGGGGGCCCTCGTTCTAGCAACGATTTACGGCATCATTACTTGTCTCTCAGTATGGAGAATTCGATCTATCGTTTCAAGGGAGTCGCCGTTGTTTGAGGAATCCATCGCTCAATTAAAAAAAGATCAGGCATGTTTTTCGGATCAAAAATAAATGTGAATGAGCTGCGCAAGCGAATGCTTGCATTGGAATGTGACACTCACCGGCTTGAATTGTCTGAGAGATGGCGGGACCTCAGTAGAGAGATCGGATTCGGTCCCAACAGTGATCACTCTCCAAAAGAAAGCGTTCGTCGATGGGGGCACTGGCTGGCACCGTTTGGAGCATTTTTGCTTTCCAGATGGCTTCGGGCAAAATCAAAGCATTCAAACGACAGAGCCGTATCACCCAATCATTGGGGTTTTCTGGGGCAATTTTTCGACTGGATGGCCAAGCTTAGTCCGCGGGATAAGCATTGAATTTTAAAATTTGATGGAACAGGCCTCTAAAGAAGAAACGGAAAAGGTCAAGCCAAGGTCTCTTCTCTCCCTTTTTTGGCCTTTCGATGAACTACGGAAGCTGAGCGAGTCCGATAATCGCAATCTTCTGGTCATTACGACAATCGGTGTGGTGCCGATGGTCATTTTGACGCTTTTTTCGATGCTGATACAGTCGCAGATTGCCTATCTTTTAACCGGTTTATACTTCTCGGTTCTGTGGTCCATCCTCTTCTATAATCTGTTTCCCGCACCTGCGATTCGGGTCAGCACTTCTCTATTTTGTTTTGTTGGTACCGCGCTGGTATCGGTGAGCATCCTTTCCCTGTTTTTTAAATTGCCCTTCGTAAATTTGCCGCTGGATTTTATTCAATCGCCCAGCCATCTGGAGCGATTCATGGGCTTCTGGCTTTGGGTAGCGCTTCCTGAAGAGCTAGTGAAAGTGTTCATGTTATACGTACTCTCCAGACGACATAATATAAAGTTTCCAAGCACCTTTGCCTATTACGGAATGATTTGTGGTCTTGGTTTTGGGATTTACGAGGGGATGGATTATCAGATGACTGTTAATTTTGATTTAGCGGATGGTATGGAGGAGTATTTGTTCTTGAATTTATTGCGCCTGACAACACTACCGGTGCTTCATGCCGTGTGGACTGGCACAGCCGGTTTTTTTCTGGGATTTGTTTTTTTGCATGGTCAAAAGAAATATTATTTCGTCTTGGTGGGGCTGGGTATTCCATCCGTGCTTCATGCTCTCTTCAATACCTTTAATCACAGCGTTGCCAGCCTTGGCTTGGCTATCATGAGCGTCTTGGTTTTCAGTCTTTACTTCGCCAAACATGATTCCCTCAACTTTTATTTTCGACAGCAGAGTAATCGCCACAAGGAGTGAATCGGTTGTTTGGTAAAATCTAACTTGATTGATCGATCACAAATTGACCATAATCTCCTCCTATCCAGTCTGGCGTTTTTTCCGGTTTGATTGGGAGTAAAGAACATCCTTATACTAAATATATTGTGAAAGTTTTTAGCGGTACGTCCAATCTCCCTTTGGCGAACAAGATTACCGATTACATGGGGATTCCTCTCGGACGCTGCAAAGTCAGTGCATTTCCAGATGGCGAGACCTTCGTTAAAATTGAAGAGAACGTAAGAGGCCAGGATGTTTTTGTGCTTCAATCCACCTCACCACCTACAAACCATCACCTCATGGAGATGTTCATCATGATTGATGCGCTGAGACGGGCCAGTGCGTCCAGAATCACGGCGGTACTTCCTTTTTACGGGTATGCGCGGCAGGACCGCAAGGATCAGCCCCGTGTTCCCATCACGGCCAAACTAGTAGCCAATCTCATCGTTGGTGCCGGAGCACATCGAGCTTTGACCATGGATCTGCATGCGCAACAAATCCAAGGTTTCTTTGATATTCCTGTGGATCATCTATATGCGGCGCCCGTGATGTATGAATATCTTCGCAAGAAGAACATAGAGGATTTAGTGGTGGTGAGTCCTGACGCAGGCGGCATTAAGATGGCTCATGCTTATTCGGAGGTGCTCGGCTGCGGTCTGGCAATTGTTGCCAAGCGAAGAAAAAGCGCCACCGAAGTCGAGAGTATGACACTCATTGGTGAGGTTGACGGCAAGTCTGTCCTCCTTGTGGATGACTTAACGGAGACCGCGGGAACTTTGACGGAGGCCGCTCGTTTGTTGAAGGCCCAGGGCGCCAAGTCCATTTTTGCCTGTGTTTCCCATACCCTCTTGAACGATCTTGGAATTGAAAGATTGCGAAAATCAGATATTGACGAGTTGATCACAACTGATACAGTCCACCGCTCTGCCGTCGAAGGCGTCAATATCACCACATTATCAGTGGCTGAACTATTGGGCGAAGCGATCAAGCGAATTCACAATAATTCCTCGGTCAATTCGCTCTTTGAATTTAATGGCGCTCGAACGAGTTAGGTGGAGTCAGCATTTTTAACAGTGCAATCAAATTTAATCTATTAATTAAATGGAAGCGGTAGCTTTAAACGCCCAATCACGCAGTGAGCTAAGACGGACTCGAGTTAAAAAAATTCGAGCATCCGGTCTTTTGCCAGGAGTTCTTTACGGATGTCAGAAGGATCCCAAGCCCCTTACGGTTTGCGCCAAAGATTTTGAAAGAATGGTCAAACATTCTGCATCGGAAAATCTTTTGGTCAAGTTGGCCGTTGAAGGAGACGGTGGGCACCTAGCACTGGTGCAAGAAGTGCAGCGTCATCCCCTGTCAGGTCTCCCTTTGCATGTAGATTTTCGAGCAGTGGTAGAGGACCAGCCTGTTATTTTATCTATACCCGTTGAGCCCCGTGGTGAGGCCTACGGTGTGAAAAATGAGGGTGGAAATCTGGAACACGTGCTCTTCAGCATAAAAATCAAAGCATTGCCCAAAGATCTACCTGAAGTGATTCTAGTTGATGTTACCGAGCTTCGCTCAGGACAGACATTGCATCTGGGAGACTTACCATTGCCCGAAAATATCGAGGTCATTGGTGAAACACGAATTCCAGCATTCTCTGTATCCATTGGTCGAACTGCCCGCTCTGAAGCATCGAAAGAAGGGGCTGCCGAGGGAGAAGAAGATGCTCAAAAGTAAATCTAATTGCTTTTTGTTAGACTGCATTTAAGCGGTCCAACCAATTCGGATCCCTTGCTCCGTTTTTTATGAGTTATCGGATGCTTGTCGGTCTGGGGAATCCAGGCAAGGGATACGAAAAAAACAGGCACAATGTCGGGTACATGTTCCTTGACAGATTGGCTCTTGTTTGGCGGTGTTCCCTTGCGGTTGAGGGCAAATTCCGAGCCGAGACAGGCAAGGTGGCCATGGGTGGTCATCAATGGTTGATGGTGAAGCCATTGACTTTCATGAACGCCAGCGGCGAATCAGTTTCTAGAATAGCACGTTATTACAAAATTGCTTCCAGTGATGTCCTCGTCATTTATGACGATTTGGACCTTCCTCTGGGAGCCCTGCGTTTGAAACCAGAAGGCAGTTCAGGTGGACACAACGGTATCAAATCAGTTGAATCTTGCTTGGGAACAAAAGCGTTTCCGAGACTGAGAGTCGGGATTGGAAGAGATCAAAGAGGGCACGAGGAAACTGTGCGTCATGTTCTCTCCGATTTTCCATCATCTGAAATGAATTTAATGGATCAAGTACTTGATCGTGCTCTGGAGCAAGTGCAAGAGTGGAGCAGGTCTTCACTTGAAAAGGCAATGAGTCTTTACAATGGTCGAATCAATGGTCATGATTCGACTTAATTACTACAAAATTAACAACGATTCAAATTACTTAGCGGTTGTGAAACAATATCAGGGATTATTTATCCTCAATACAGCAGGAAAAGTCGAAGGCGCGGATGACGTGCTCTCTCAAGTGACTGAAGTCATCAATGGCGCTGGCGGAAAAGTTGGCGAAATTGAAAAAATTGACAATCGTCCCTTTGCGCGTGTCGCCGACAAAAAACACACCTCAGGCTTCTATGCCAAGGTTCCTTTTGAATTTGAACACTCAGAACTGGCCTCTCTTCAGGAACAATTGAATGATCGTGATGACGTTTTTCGCGTCATGGTCAAACACGCTTGATTGTCAGTGCTGACTTTTTGACCTACTTCCAATGCCATCATTCAACAAAGTCATACTCATCGGGAATTTGACTCGGGATCCTGAGCTTCGATACACGCCCAGTGGTAAAGCGATTGCCAAGCTAGGCTTAGCCGTCAACCGTTCATGGAAAACCGAATCCGGTGAAACCCGAGATGAAACGACCTTCGTAGATGTCGATGCTTTCGGCCGTCAGGCAGAAGTGTTGGGGCAATACCTTCGCAAGGGGCGCCCAGTGATGGTTGAAGGGCGACTCAAGCTGGACCAATGGGATGACAAACAAACAGGGCAGAAAAGATCACGCCTTGGCGTTATTCTAGAGTCTTTTCAGTTTCTTGATTCAGGTGGGGGACGAGGCGAAGGAGGTGGAGAGAATTATGCTGGAGGAGCACAGGCAGCACCACAGCCTAATCCTAACCCGGCTCCGCACACTAGAAGACCCGCTCCGGACGGCGCTCCGCCGATGGACGATGATGACGTCCCATTTTGAAAATGAGTCAATCCACCTGACTCACCTCTATCTTTTATCAACAACAAAAATACTAGTTAAGAATTAAATCAATATGGCAAAGACAGATGTAATCCTCATCAAAAAAGTAGATGGTTTGGGTGGCGAAGCAGATCAGGCAACAGTAGCTGCTGGTTATGCTCGCAATTACCTCATACCCCAAGGATACGCCATTCCATTGACCAATGCGAACAAGCGTCGTGTTGACAGCCTTCGAGATCGTCGTCAGAAACGTGAGACAGAAGAGTTGAACCACGCCAAAGAACTGCAGGGCAGTTTGGGGAAATTGATGCTCAATATCCGGATGAAAACAGGAGAAGACGGTAAGATGTTTGGTTCTGTCACATCCCAGGTGATTGCTGAAGAGTTGATGAGCCAGTTCGAACTGGAATTGGAGCGTCGTAAGATTCTGCTTCCAGAGCCGATTAAATTTGCAGGTGAGCATTTAATTGAAATTCGACTGCACACGGATGTCACTGCCAATCTCAAGGTAGTCATCGAAGGAAGTGCTCCTATGCTGACTGCTGCTGAGTAGTTCTTTTTCCTTGCTCAATATATATTTTGTAAAGCCCCGCTTCATATGAAGCGGGGCTTTTGTCTTTATTATTTTTAATGCCATGAATTCTGAGTCCTTTTCAGCAAATCGTAATATGACAATGGCTTGAATCAGGATTCATCAAAAGCTTGACCATACTTCTTCAATCAAGGTCAATGAACCCATGGTCAACATCAATCGACGGAAGTTTGCAAAGCAAAGCGTTCAAAGCGCTTTGATGTTCGGGGTGGATCATTCCGTGTGGTGCTCGTATTTAAGAGCTGATTCAAAACAATCAGGATTTAAGACTGATGTTGCGATTATTGGTGGCAGTTTAGGCGGTTGTTCGGCAGCGTTTGCCGCCTTGCGGAATGGGCATCAAGTGGTTTTGACTGAAGAGACGGAGTGGATTGGTGGGCAACTGACATCACAGGGAGTGCCCCCAGATGAGCATCGTTGGATTGAGTCATTTGGCTCCAACGCATCCTACCGTGAACTACGGAGACGGATTCGAAACTACTATCGAACAAACTATCCGCTAAAACATGCTCAGCGGCAGAAATGGCAGTTGAATCCTGGGAATGGCTCTGTTTCACGACTCTGTCATGAGCCAAGAGTTGCGCTCGCCGTGCTTTTGGATTGGTTGGCTCCATATCTCAGTTCAGGTCAGCTTATTATATTGAATCAATGTAGACCTGTTGGCGCAGAGGTGAATGGTGGTCGGATTCAATCTGTTGAAGTGTTCAGTGAAAAATCAGGAGAAAAAAGTGTCGTAGAAGCGCCTGTCTTTATTGATGCAACCGAGCTGGGTGATTTACTGCCACTCGCAAAAGTCGAATATGTCGTTGGAACGGAATCCAAAGCGCAAACGGGTGAAATGCATGGCAGCGAATCCGCCCGACCTGATAACCACCAAGCCTTTACCATGTGTTTTGCCATGGATCATATGGACGGTGAAAATCACGTTATTGCGCAGCCTGAACGCTATGGTTTCTGGCGCAAGTTCATGCCTGACCTGAGCCCTGCTTGGCCAGGTCGTCTCTTGGATTGGACATACACTCACCCTCGCAGTTCGGAATCAAGGCTACTTGGTTTTAATCCTGGTTCTGGCGCTTACAAGGGGATCATTAATCTATGGAATTATCGCCGAATATTAGCCCAGTCCAACTTTGAAACTGGCAGTTTCAAAAGCGATATTAGTTTGGTGAATTGGCCACAAAACGATTATTTCCTTGGATCGATTATCGATGTTAAGCGAGAGGAGTTTCTTAAGCAAGTGTGGGAGGCAAAGCAATTAAGTCTGTCCTTGTTGCATTGGATGCAGACGGAGGCACCTCGGCATGATGATGGGCAAGGGTATCCCGGCTTGAGACTTCGGCCCGATGTCATGGGGACCGAAGATGGTTTGGCAATGTATCCGTATGTGAGAGAGTCACGAAGGATTCAGGCAGAGTATACGGTAACGGAACAAGATTGTGGTCTTGAGCAACGCATGGCCTCAACCGGTATGGGAAGGGCTGATGTCCGCGCCGAATCCTATTCAGATGCAATCGGGATTGGAAGTTACCCGATTGATTTACATCCCTCGACAGGTGGTGACAACTACATTGATTTTGAAACCTTGCCTTTCCAAATCCCTTTAGGAGCGTTGATCCCCAAGCGCATCGAAAATTTAATCCCTGCCTGCAAGAATATAGGAACAACTCACGTGACCAACGGTTGTTACAGATTGCATCCAGTGGAGTGGGGGATTGGTGAAACAGCGGGTCTTCTGGCTCATGAAGCTTTGAAATCCGGTCAGCCCATTCGATCTATCAGGAACCAGAAAAAACATCTCAATCATTTTCAGGCAACTATCAAAAAACAAGGCGTGGAATCCGAATGGCCAGATATGGCTTCTTAACTCTATGACTATCAGTATCTGCTTTGCTCAATCGATCCGTTGCCTCACCATCAACTGCATCCTACCATTCTTCAAAAGTAGTCAATCAGGTTTCTGATGCAGACATGGCTTTTTCGGCGTTGAGCCATGTCAATGGCATGCGAAGATGGATTTCCATTTTGAATGGAACCACAATCGATGAGAGGGCCTCATTTATTCTCCATAACGGTCGCTCCATCTTGAGTGTTCGCTTTTTCGTTAATAATGTGTCAGGACTGAATCAATAAAAAATTTTGAAAACTATTCAAAAACCAAGTAATATTTTCCACTAATCCCTACGTTGGGGAAACAAAAGTCATAGTTTGATTACAGCAATGTATGCGTCTTCATAAACTCGATGAGAGCTAAAATATATCCTGGTGGTGTGCTGCTCTTCAGTATGAATGTGTGCCTTGCGATGGGCCTAGTCGCGCAGGAGTCAAGATCTCCCTCCAGGGTTCCTGACGAAGCCCCTCCGATGGAACAATCAAAGGTGAAGTCTCTTGATGAGTCATGGGAAGGCAAATATTCGATTACTCCCACCCATCAATCATCCGGTGGAAGCAACTTTTATTTCTAGCGATCAGGAGGGGGGAAATATCAAAATGAGCCCAGTTTTGGATTCAATAATTATGAGTGTAAACCAACTTAAACGATGGACCGCGCTGATCCTCTATGTAGCGAGTATTCTTTCGCTCAACGTTTCCGCGGTGGAGTCAGATGAAATGAGATCGCAGGTTTCCAGGTTAATTCAGCGTGGTACGACATGGCTGGAATCTTCTCAAAATCAAGCCGGATGGTGGTCCACAGCGGATCACCCGGCTGTTACGGGCCTGGCTTTGGTGGCAATGAAGGGAGATCCTTCGGGGTTGTTTGAATCCAACGAACATCCTGCTATTAAAAATGCCCTGAAGTATATTGACTCTTGTTACCACGAAGATGGAGGTATCTACCGAATTAATCTGATTACCTACAACACTGCCATATGTCTGATGTCAATGGTCGCGGCAGGAGATCCCTCCTTAGATGAACGCATTTTGAAATCACGAGAATACTTGATTGGAATGCAAAGTGATTTTGGGGATAAGGGAGTAATGGACCATCCAATGGATGGAGGAATAGGCTATGGTTCTAAGTATGACCATTCTGATATGGGAAACACGCTTCAGGCATTGGAAGCATTGCATTACAGCCAGCACCTTGCGCAAGACCAGTCTTCTGCCAAAAATCAGAAGCTCGATTTTAAAGCAGCGATTCAATTCCTTCAAAATTGCCAAAACCTAACATCCGTCAACAAACAGGACTGGGTCTCGGATGATGAAACCAACAGGGGTGGTTTTATTTACTATCCAGGTCTCAGTAAAGCAGGTGAATACAAAGATCCCCTGACAGGTCGAGTCGCTTTGAGATCCTATGGGAGTATCAGTTATGGTGGCATGTTAGGCTATGCCTATGCCAAACTAGGCAAGGAATCTCCGCAGGTTCAAGCGGTTCTGGGTTGGTTGAAAGCAAATTATACCCTTGAAGAAAATCCTGCGATGGGTCTGCAGGGTTTGTTTTATTACTATCATACCATGGCCAAGGCACTGACAGCATATGGCGTTGACACCCTCCAACTCAAAAACGGAGAAACGGTAGATTGGCGAAAAAAATTAGTGAACAGGCTGGCATCCCTCCAAAACGAGGACGGCTCATGGATCAATGAGAATGGTCGTTGGTGGGAGCGAGATCCAGCTTTGGTGACAAGCTATGCCGTACTGGCGCTTGAAAAGATTTATTACAGCCTGGACTGAATAGATTCCCTGCACGTAAGTGAAAGACCCAAAACATATTGTTCTTAAATTTCATTAGGTGTAAAAGTTTTTTCTAACAGGTTTCATTCAGACATATTCGTCTGCTCCTCTGAAGAGGAGCAAAGAAAATATCAAATAGGTGTCAGGTAAATCCCAGGTGAAAAGTTCAGGGCACGAGATGTTGAAAGAAAATTCTAATCAGCCTCATGAACCTGAAATTCCTGATAAGCATCACGCATCTGAGCCTTAAGACCTAGAGCTGATTCCCTGGCGTTTTGCCATGCTGGCGAAGACACCCCCTTTTTGAATCAGGCTGTCAAAAGAGCCATCTTCTACAATGGCTCCCTCTGCAAGGACAATGATGCGGTCCATCTGCTGCAGCGTGGAAAGTCGATGGGCAATGCAGATCACCGTTCGGTCTTTTGCTAATTCATCGATGGCATTTTGCACTTCACCTTCCGATGCTGAATCCAATGCAGCTGTCGCTTCGTCCAGAACCAGAATGGGCGCATTTCTGACGAAAGCTCGTGCGATGGAAATGCGTTGACGTTGGCCACCCGACAAAGAAGTACCGCGCTCTCCCAGGATTGTCTCATAACCTTTGGGAAGGTTTTGAATGAATCCGTCTGCATGTGCATTCATGGCGGCTGATTGGATGGCTTCGTTGGAGCTTCCCTCCTTACCGCACCCAATGTTGTCAAAAACGGTTTGATCGAATACGACCACATCTTGGCTTACCAAGGCCATCAGCTGGCGCAGTTCTTTTTGGCTGTAATCTCGAAAATCAACATCATCCAGTTTGATAGTCCCTTCTGTGGGATCAAAAAAGCGAAAGAACAGATTGATCAGCGTACTTTTGCCGGATCCACTCTCACCAGCAATCCCTAATTTTTGACCGCGTGGAATGTCAAGGTTTAGACGGTCGATCACTTTGGCTCGATCGTAGGCAAAAGAAACATTTTCAAAGGAAATGGAACGTTTGAATTGGCTCAAAGCAACCGCCGATTCGCATTCGGTGACACTTGGTTTTTCGTCGAGCACTTTCATAAGTCGATCCACTCCGATGCTCGTTTTCTCAATCAGGACATGGAGGTTAGCCAGTTTCTTTACCGGTGAATAGAAGGTGGCCAATGCGCCAAAGAAGACGACCATGTCGGACATAGAGCGCTCTGTAGCAACCACGAAAAGAATCAATCCTCCCATAGCCGAAACCCCCATGAATTCAACCAAAGGGCCCACCTTTTCCTGAGATCGGATAGTTTTCATGGTGTGACCGAATAGGCGCCTTGAGAGAATGCCGAAGCGGCTTGTTTGCAGAGATTCAAGGCCGTAGGCTTTGACGATTCGGATGGATTGCAGCATCTCAACAATCAAACTGGATTGAGTGACATTGGTTTCTACTGCCTTGCGACTGGCTTTCCTGGCTTTTTTTCCGAATACAAGAATCGCAATGAGCACAAATGGTAGGATGAGAAAAAGCGACATCGTCAATTGCCAGTCGAGGATAAGCATCAAAAAGAAAACCGAAATTACGGTCATGGGAGAAGTAATACTGTTGCGAACACCCGAACTGAGGCAAACCTGAAGCATCGCCGTGTCTCCATTGATGCGCGTCAGCATATCTCCCATTTTGGATCGATTGAAATAATCCATTGATAAGCCGCTTAATTTACCGAATACCCGGATGCGTAGATCGTTAACGACCCGTTCTCCCACCCAGCTGATCCCATATTTTGAGATAAATTCCATTCCTCCTCGAAAACCTGCTACTAGGGGAACGAGCAAACACGCTCCAAGAATCTGCCGCAGGGTGATTTCCTCTCCATACCCTGGAAGCCATTCATTGGATAATGCTTCAGAATATTTCTGCAAAGTTTCTTTCTTTGCCATCGCTCCATCGATCCATTCGCTGGCAAAGCCCGCGTTTTGCGACAATGGTTCGATGTTGGATTCGACAACAATCTGAGTTTTTGGGGGTTCTAGTCGATGGAGTACTGCTTTGATGGTCCAAAGTACAAAGGCATTTGAAACTCCAAAACACACAGCAGCGAAAACGGAAATCCAAAGACGCATTTTGTAGGGCCGAACAAAGGGCCAACTGAATCGCAATATCGCAAGAGCTTTATCCACGTTTTTTATGCATTGAGTTTTGTCTGATTGATACAGAAGGGCTGATTTTGTTGAGTAAAGACATCATTACATTTCTTGCTCCTCTCACGGCCAGCCATTTCATAAGCAGGCATCAGAACCAAACTTGAGGCGAAAAGCAACAAGCGTTTTGTGGCTTTAGTGATCAGAAGCTTGGATCGGGCCAATGCATTCCGCAGCCACGACGATTCGATCAAACCAAATTCGGCTGAGCTGCCTCTCTGTAGCCTTGGTGATATACAAGTATTTCCAGAGGTAGTTGATGTTTAATTCTGGGATCGATCGTCAGGCGAAACCTTCGAATGATTCCTGGCTTGTGGAATCAGCGCTCCACTCATCTCCTTTCCATTTACCTCAGGGAAATTCAGGCCCAATGTGACTGACGATCTGGCCTTCATGGCTTATTAATTTACCATCGATCCAGAAAGCTTGTTCTCCGTTTTTCCTTTCTGGTGGATCGTTGAGTTTTATCATCATCTCGACACAAATCCATTTTTCCCTCAGGGATCCAAGGGCTGGGAGGATCCTGAATAAATGCCGTTCCCTAAAATGCTCCATCCCCATGCCTTCGCATGCCGTGTCAGTAAGATTAGAAATTTCGGCCCCCTCCAGGATGGGTGCCGAAGTGGTGTATGGGCCAGCAATCGGAATCGATGCATACATACCAGCGTGCAAAAACCTGCTGAAGCCTTGAGGGGAGTCTCCGGTAAAGGAGACTGCCTGTTGCTCTTCCACCTTCGTGAGTGATTAATAAAGATTGTTTTGACTCAATTTTGACAGGCGATTCAATCGATAAAGAAAGGTTTGATGGATCGTTGATGCTTTCCCATCGTTCCAGGAACACATCCAAACTTTTCCTGAAAAATATTCAGCGAAAAGCACCGATGGATCAGCCGCTGTGCCTTTGTCGTTTGGGTGCATTGAAACAATACCGGCGTTTTCTTCAGGAAGGGAAGCGCCTAATGCCTGGATGGTAAAAAAACAGGCTGGGATCAGTAGCAGAAGAGAGGAAGGATTTACTTGTGTGGGTTCTTTGAGATGATTGTGTCTGATGCAAACCTGGACAGCTTACTGCTTAATCTCTTTATATGTGAGCGTTTTCAGCTTTTTCTCCAATGCTTCAAATTTCACAAGACCCTGAAATTGAGTATGAATGCGCCCTTCATCATCAATAATGAATGTTTGAGGGATGGCGGAGAAATTCCCCAGCTCGTCCACAAGTTTTCCGTTCCCCATGAGAACGGGGTAATTCAACTTTTGAGTGCGCACGAATCGTTTGACAGGGCCCAATCCTGAATCAAGAGATATTCCCAGAACGACAACATCCCTGTCTTTGTAGTCATCGTGGAGCTTCATGAAGTCGGGTATCTCTGCACGGCAGGGAGGGCACCATGTGGCCCAGAAGTTCAAGACCACAATCTTTCCCTCATACTTGGATGAAGAGACACTCTTTCCATCCAATCCAACGAGTTCCCATGTGGGCGCTTTTTTGCCAATTTGAGTTTGAACCTCCGATGCTTTTGATGACATCAGGAAAAGGCACAAGGATAACCCACCAAGGCTCATCCAAAGGGTTTCATTCCAGCGATGATGTGATTGTTTCATATATCAATATCCTACAGTTTTGGTCATGCCAATTATTCTTCACCCTATCATGAAACTGGATTCTAACCAGTTAATTATAATCGACAGCAGTGGCATGCAATGAGTTCTTTTTGGATGAGATTCGAAGCCAAAGGGCCATCAATCCAAGATTCCATCAACATCATCCGGGGGAGGTAGATCGGATCGTTTCGATCCGTGTTGCGTCTTAGGAAAAGAGAATGGAGATGCGTCAGTTCTCCATGCCTTCATTGGTGCGGGAGCCGGAGGTATTCAAGCCACAATGATCTTGTGACGGAAGCGTCCCCGCTGCTACACCTGCTGCGGTTTTTGAAACGGTGTGCTGCCAGCCTCGCTGGTCCCCCAAAGCCATCCCAGAAGCAGAAAATATGGCCATGCGATTGCCGGTATGTACAAGCCGAATTCAATGAAATTTTGCAGCGCAATCGCCACCAAACCCAACCAGATGACCTCGCGAATGGGATGGTCTCCCAGTTTCTTCGGGCGTAACCAGTAAAGTGAACCAAACATCCACACCGCGTAGATGATCGCGGAAGGCCACCCGGCATCGGATGCTTGCTGGAGATAATCGTTATGGGTCAGTCGTGTCATCTCTGCTCCATCCGTTTTTGTTTTGGAAAATGCACGCATGAATGTACCCGGACCTGTGCCAAGGACAGGGTGATCGAGACTGGTTTCCCACGCAGCTCTCCAATACTCAAAACGCGCTCCAACGCTTGTGGCTCCTTTTTGGAAATAGTCCTGATACTTCCAGGAAAAAAGCCCACCTCCGCCCATCAGCATGACGAAAACCAGACCCACCTTTAAGGCTCTCGGGACTTTTGCAAAGAGAAATGCCAGGCACATGACGATCATTGCGACCAGCCAGCCCCCTTTTGAGCCAGACCAGTAAATGCAGGCGATCGCCCAGAGGGCAAAGCAAGCCAGGATAAGTAAGCGTGATGGCGTTTGTAATCGCGATGTCGCATTCCACAGGCAGAAGAGCGATAATGGCAACAGGAGGAGAATGGCGGCTGCCAAGGTGTTTGGGTAAAAAAGCGTTCCGAAAATCCGGTCTTTTCCGATTTTTTCAAGAAACGCCAAGTCTCTTTCCAAGGGTGAATCCCCCTCACCTGCATACTCCACTCTGGAACTGAATCCATATTCGGCGGCCGCATTTTGCAGCAGATTCGGATCGCGGCACACAGTTTGGAGCCACTGTTGATCTGTCATGGCTTTTTTGAGGAAAGCTTCGGGGTAGGATGTCTGCCAATAGCTTTGTTGGTAGATCATTTGGCGTGTCGCTTCCAGTCCACCAAACTTCTGTTCGGTTCCTGACCACATGGTCATGACCAAGCCAATGGTTGCCATGATGGAGATTCCACGAAGACTGTCACATTTGGACAATAAAAAATAACCCCCGTAGAACAATCCAATCAGCACGATGAAATGTGCAAGTACGGTTTGAGTTAACGATTTGTCCACCGTGAATAAACCTGATAAAAACTGCCAGCCTAACCAGATCAGAGGTAGCCAAAGGAATTTTGGAAACGTCGACTTACGGAAGGGGAGGGTACGTATCCCTATCAGAACCCATGCAGCAAACAAGGCGTAAGCAGTTTCCATGGGCCATGCGAAAAAAATCCATTCAATCCATTCCTTTGGAGTCTGTAATTGCTCTTGCAGTATGATCGGAGTTCCAAACTTGAGGATCCCCAACATCACAAGAAGACCGGAGATCCAGGTGAAAGCACGGATGCGAAATGATTTCAGCTGATCGTCTGGATCTTTGGTTTTTGAGTTGGACATCAAAGATGCAGGATTCCTGTCTGAAGCCTTGCTGCTGTTTTTTGAATTTCTGGGGGATTTCGGCATGAAGATGGAATCGGCTTGAGGTCAAAGATTCAACTTGAGCAAATGAACCTCGAGAGCAAGGGTTTCCTGCACGTTGGTGTGAAGGACACGCTGAAGCTTTTCAATAAGGCGAATATTATCCAGCAGCTTCCCTGCATCCGTTCGTGTTGCCAGCGCATGAGTGGCTGGTGCGAGGTCGGGAAAGGTCAAAGTGGAGGTCTCGGCTTGCAGGGAAAGTAACCATGCATCCCGCAGCCACCACTCCAGTGCGTTGAACACATCCGTGCGTCGCCGTCGGTATTGCCCCTCGATTGCAGCCTTGAGTTCCTTATCTCGTTTTTCACGGATTTTAGGTTCGACATCATTGGGCAAATCACCCAGAAAGCGGTCCTTCAAGCCATCTTCAATCTGATGCCTTGCCTCAGCAAGTTTCTCCATCAGGGTGTCCAATGCCTTGTATCGATCCAGCATCCCGGAATCTTTCACGGCGAGTTGTTGTGCAAAAACTTCCAGCCATGATTGATGTTCGGTCTTCATGGTCGACGAGGAGTCGCCGGGGAAATTCAAGCGGAGACATCGGCTTTGAATCGTTTCAAGCAGTCGATCTGGTTGGGTTGAAAGCAGGATCATCAACGAGTTTTCGGGAGGTTCCTCCAGTGTTTTCAGAAATGCATTCGCCGATTGCTGGTTCATTCTGTCTGCATCCGCAATCATCCAGACCTTGGTTCGCGCATCATTTGCCTTCAGATGCAGGGTCTCCATTAACTGACGTATTTGCGGCAGGGTGATCAGTCTCGACTTTGATTCAGGGCGGATCCATTGCACATCACCGTGGTGGTCGGCGCTGATCTGTTTACATGTCGTGCAATGATCACAATACTCGGCAACAGGACTGGGCAAGGGCTCACTGGCATGGGTTGCCTGAGTACAATTCACTGCTTTGGCGAAGGCCACGGCGGCTCGGTCAAGTGTCTCTCTGTCTGCGCCGGTGAACAGGTAAGCGTGCCCGATGCGTGCGCGCTCAATGCTCTTTTGTAAAATGCCCAAGGTTGGGATTTCCGATATGAGTTCTGCAAAAGCCATGACTTGATCCGTGCTGCAATCAGTGGATGGGAATGGCTTTGAGATGAGACATTTCCAGCCAGCCCAGTTCTCCCTTGGTGTTGCGGATTTGCCGCCATTGGTTCTTTTCTGCCAGCAGTTGCACCTCTTCGCCGGTTTTCATTTCGCTCAGATTCTTTGAGTCAGAAAAAGGGCTCGAATGAAGTGGAGCTCGGTCAGTAATGACCACTCCGACCCGCTGCCCTGAAATCGTCCAAGCAATGAGTGCCAACAAACAAGCGCCAGGGCCGATCATCCACCCCAATATGGATCTCACCCCCTCCCATTTTGCTGAAGCCGTTAATAATTGAGCGGTTTTTAAAACGCAATATCCCCAGAAGGGTAATGATGTCAGAATGAACCAGGTGTTCAGTGGAAGGGTACGTATCCATTGACGCCAGGCAGAAGAGATGCCTCCTGAAGGTAAGCCCGCCGTATCTCGTGTGAATTTCAGGTTGGCTTGCACATCCGCATCGAGTGGGTCTAGCGTTTGAGCCATCAAATAATGGTATATGGCCATTCCCGTTTTGTTCTGGCGAAAGTAAGCATTTCCCATATTGAAATGAACGGCGGGAGTTTGGATTCCTGACTCGATCAGGCTGTTGTATGCAACTATCGCGGTCTTATATTCACCTTGTTCGAATAATCCGTTGGCTTGATCGAATCTCGATTCATCTCCTTTCACACTCAACGCGATCATTGCGATCGCAAACATCAGTGTAAGACGTCTCAGGAAAACAGAAAGATGAATGCAGACATTCCCTTCAGCGCAATAATCCTGTTTCAGGGTTTTGAAATTATGGGCGGAAGGATCAAGCATTTTCTACACGAACAATCTGAAAAATTTATCTTTGTCGGAAATACGGATCAAAGTATTTATCCTCGAATCGTCCCTTTTGGGCTTGAAGCACCTTTTCATTTTTCCAGCTTTCTATATGGCCATCAACAAACCCCATATTTATCCGCCCATTGTGTGTGATAAAAGCGCCTCTCGAAGCGGTTCCTCCTGGAGTGAAACTGGCATTGCGCATGGTTGCAGGGTCCTCGTTAATGAGTAATAATTTTTCCGAAGGGGTGGCCACCGCACCTGCTTTGACTCCTTTTGGGCCTGTATTGCGACCTTGAGCGAGCGACTCGTCTCTGTCGATTTTTGAGTTCATGCTGAAATTAACCCTCAATGCTCTTCCATGAGCTTTCGTACTTGGGCAGCGGTAAACATCATAAACATTGGTGTGGCGCTCACTGTATGGTAACTGAGCCTGGCCGGTTACATAAGGAAAGACGGATCCTGATTCGGCATGAAAACCGAAGCCTCGGGATTTCCACCGGTTGGGAGAATCGGCATAGGTGTCCGACTGCCCTCCATGCACCCAATCGGGCTTTAAATTGCGATCTACCCCCCCAGACCAAGGCAGAAAGTCGTTGTTGTCATCGATATACATCAACATGCCCAATGTGATCTGGCGCATGTTACTCTTGCAAACCGTGCTTCTGGCGCCTTCCTTGGCTTTGGAAAGAGCCGGTAACAACATGCCAGCCAGAATGGCTATGATGGCAATTACCACCAGTAACTCAATCAACGTGAAAGCAGTAATCCGTTGCTGATTCCAATGCATTTGTTTGGTGGATGAGTAACTTCTCATGTTGGATCATTAGACTGTTAAAGCTGTCTATAAGACAAGAATAAAAGACTCAACGCTGGGACTCATTCGGTATTCCCCGATTCTTTGCCGAGCGATCCAATCCTACTTGAAATCTTCCGACTTGGATGTAAAATTGGCAACAAATCTCTAACCCCTCGCAGCATGAATGTTTTTACCAGAAAAGTAATTTTGGCTTGGCGATGGCCATTGACTTTGCTTCTTCTCGGAGGAATGGCGATGCTCATGGTGCTTCTATGTTTTGTATTTGCCGGATCCTTGTTGAATCAGAATTTTCAAAACGGTCTCAAAACTTCACAAAAGGCCATGCAAGACCTGAGCCAGCTTCTAGGGGGAGGCACACGGGTTTCATTGAAAGAATCGTTTCTGGCAGGTATTCCGGAGATCAGTGATGCCGGAGGGGGGCGTTTGGAATTAGCCAAGGTGGACCGTGTCGAGATCCTGAAATCCGAAGATCGCATGTCTTTGTTCTGGGATCATTTTTCTCTGGGAACTTCCATTGCTGAAATTCGAGTGCCCGTGACTTACCGCTACTATGTCCATTTGGACGGTCCTTGGGAAATTGAAGCCCAGGGAGATGTTTGTTATGTTCGAGCTCCCCGTCTGAGGGCGATGCTTCCTCCTGCGATTCATTTGAACCGCATGGAAAAGCGAAGCCAGAATGGCTGGGCCCGCTTTGGCGCTGAGGATCAGCTTGATTCGCTTGAAAAGGATATGTTGCCAACGCTGGCCCAATACGCGGAGAACGAAACCGTCATGATTCTAGTGCGCGATCAAGCGCGGAAATCAATGACACGATTCATCAGTAACTGGTTCTTGAATCAGTTTCCAGACGGCTATGAAGAAATTAAGCTGGTAGAAGTGACATTTACAGATGAGCCTCCGAATGATTCTTTTTCAGGATCTCAGCCACTAACGATGCCCCATGAGTGAGTTGTTCATCATGCGGCATGGTAAGGCGGAGGATGCGAGCCGTCACACTGGGTATGCTGACCGACCTCGCCGATTGACCCATGAAGGGATTGCAAACATTCAGGCAATGATGCCGGCCCTTCGACAATTTGATATGATTCCAGATCAAATTGTCTCCAGTCCCTTCCCTCGAGCTGCAGAGACAGCACGCATCATACATCAGGGACTCAAAGTCATTCAAAATGTGCAATACATGGATGCCTTGGGAGCGGACCAATCCATTTTTGCTTTTTTTGAGAACAATCTGGCTTCTTTGCTGGAAAGTGAGCAGCGTTTAATGATTGTAGGGCACGAACCTTGTTTGAGCGGATTGGCAAGTCTCCTTATTTCCGGGCGCATCGACACCCGTATTCAATTGAAAAAGGCAGGCATGATTCACCTCGAATGCCTTACAAGAGACGGCAAATGCCGCGGAATTCTCAAAGGTCACTGGACCTCGAAGTTGCTGCGGTCGTTTCGCTTTTCCGGATCGAGGTAATCAGATCAGTTTTCTCCCGCGGGTCTTAGTGGTGATTCGCGCTCTGCCGCATGTGCTTGAAGCCATTTGAGGTCTGGATTACCTTCTGAAGCTTCAAAATGCAGGATGGTTTTGTTGGTGATCGTTCTTTGATCTTTCCATTTTAATGTTTCGACATGGCCGTCGACAAAGGCAGCCGCTCCCCGACCGTTGTGGTGAGCGCCCGGGATGTGGAAAAATTGCTCGCTTGTTCCCATTTTCGTAATAAACCCCGAATAGCATATGCTGTCTGAATTGACATCGATGAATGTGAAAACATCACTTGCCTTCATTCCCGCCAATTGAGACGGCTTAGCATAAGCGTGATAGCCAGACCCATAGTTCACTGCACCTGGAAATACCCACCCAAAGAAAGCATTCAAAGAATAACTCCTTACCCCCCGGTAGTTTACACCCTGGAAAAAAGTGGGCCTGCGATCTGCCGGGCATTTGTAGGTATTGGCTGAGCCCACATAGCCCCCTTGAGCGAAAGCCGAGTAGGAAGGGTTTGTTAGCAATTGTGAGTTAGTGTGCATGAATCGTTCCACATGGGTGCCACCCGATACCCATGGGCGTTGGAGGCCAAGTGTGGCACTTTCAACATAGCCATTTGGTACCAATTTTCCGTGATCTTCTGCATACAGCAGCCATGCAATATTGAGCTGCCGCTGATTATTGATACAGTAGGCCTTGTGTGCTGCTCCCTTTGCTTTTGAGAGTGCCGGTAACAGCATGCTGGCAAGAATGGCAATGACACTGATGACAACCAGTAGTTCTATCAAGGTGAAACCTCGGGCAAGGTTTCGCCTCACTGCAACGAATGCGATGAATATCGATTGAATGTATGGGCTTCTTAACATGTGTGATCCTGATCTACCCCTTGGTATGCCGGACTAAGAAAACGATTACCAATCACAATCCAGCATGTTTTGTTCCATGTCAAAAACTGGTTTTGATTTTGATTGTTTTTCGGGGTGGTTCAATTTGAATATATATATGATGTTATCCAACCCAATTTCCAACCGATCCCTTTCATCGGGTTGGAATTTTCTAATCGTCCTTCTCCTGACATTGGGAATCAATGGAATCATCCAGGCGAAAGCCAAACCGAATATTGTGTTGATCATGTGCGACGACATGGGCTGGTCCGATATAGGTTGCTATGGGGGAGAGGTGCGAACACCTCATCTGGATCGACTTGCCTCCGAAGGTTTGAGGTTTACTCAATTTTATAATAGTGCGAAGTGTACGACCACTCGTGCTGCACTTTTGACCGGACTGTATCCCCGCCAGAAAAAGGGACCTTTACTCAAGGGATCAATGGTGACACTTGGTGAGTCATTGCAGTTGGCTGGCTATCAGACTGCGATGAGTGGAAAGTGGCATCTGGGGTCAACCAAGCCCAGACGCCCTGTCGATCGTGGGTTTCAAGAATATTATGGATTAATGGATGGAGGTTGTCATTATTTCAATCCAGTAAAACCTGACCCTGATTTTAAAAAGAATCGCATACGCGTCTTCGGTAAGAATGAGAGAATTATTACAGAATTTCCAAAGGATTTTTACACAACAGATGCTTTCACTGATCACGCAGTAATCAACATTCAGAGGATGGCCAAAAGCGATGCCCCTTATTTTATGCATGTTTGCTACACGGCACCGCACTACCCACTGCATGCGCCCGAAGAAGACGTTCAAAAGTATCTGGGTAAATACAAGAAAGGATGGGAAAATTTAAGGGGCGTTCGTCACAAAAAACTGGTTCGGTTGGGGCTCATTGACGCGGGGTGGAAGTTGCCGTCAGCTGACCCTGAAGCTGGTAACTGGGAGGATCAAAAAGACAAGGATTGGCAGGATCGAAGAATGGCGGTTTATGCCGCTATGATCGATCGAATGGACCAAGGTATTGGCCGAATATTGGATGCCATCGAGGAATCCGGAGAAACAGACAATACCATGATTCTTTTCCTTTCTGATAACGGGGGCTGCGGTGAAACATATTCACAAGATCGCTCTGAGAACGTTCCGGGCAGCTCTGAACATTACATGACCTGTGGGCCAGGTTGGGCATCTGCTCAAAATACACCGTTTCGACGTTTTAAAAGCTGGATGCATGAAGGCGGTATTTCGACTCCGCTCATCGTTCGTTGGCCTGATGTCATTCAGCCCAACACCGTGACACATCAAGTGGGGCACATCATCGATTTCATGCCTACTTTTCTTGAAGCGGCTCAGACGGATTACCCCAATGTTTTTAAAGGTAATTCCATCATCCCGTTAGAAGGCAAAAGCCTGATTCCCATCTTCATTGGTCAACAGCGGGAAGGACACAAAATTCTATGGTGGGAATTTATCGGCAATCGCGCCGTGAGAGAAGGGAATTGGAAATTGGTATGGGATCGCAAAATTCAAAATTGGGAGCTTTATCACATGCGCCATGACCGCACTGAAATGGTAGATCTGGCATTGCAGTATCCTGATAAGGTCAGAAAAATGGCATCTTCCTGGAACAGTTGGGCCATCAATACGGGCGCTCTCTCTGGCCAGAAATGATCGCTTTATTTCGATCTTCACGAACTGGAGTGAACCAAGCATTTGTTTATCTATTTGTTAACTTTCTCCTTTTTGGCGGAATTGCAACCACGGTAGGCGCCACCTTGCCTTTGGTCATCCGAGAATTCGGCTGGAACTACCTTGCTGCAGGTTGGATTTTTGCTGGCAGTGCCGCAGGTTTTTTTGTGTCCACCTTTGTCACAGGCATGTTACTGCCGAGTTGGGGGCGGCGCAACGTGATGTTGGTGGGCCTGATTCTTCAAGGACTTGGAATTGGGCTTTTTGGATGTTTTGACTCCCTGGTTGCGAACTTGATCATTTTTATTGTACTTGGTTTGGGACAGGGGGCGGTGGAAGTCACAACCAATGTTTCCGTGGTCAATATTGAAGCTCCAGGCAAAAGCCGGTTGATGAACCTTGTTCACTCAGCTTTCACGGTAGGAGCCATGATTGCTCCTTTCCTTGCAGGCTTTCTCGTTTGGTGGGATGTCTCATGGCGTGTTGTCTATATCGTCATGGCCTTTCTCTGCCTGTGCATGTTGGCTTGGACTTGGCAGGCTCGCTGGCTTCACGAGACAAGCGAATCTTCCAGTGTATCCAATGAAGCTAACAAGAGAAAATTGTTTTGTGATCCTCTCCTGCTTTTATTGTCTGGAACGATATTTTTCTATGTGGGAGCCGAAATTGGGATTTCAAATTGGATCGCAGAGTATTTTGTTGAAATACATCAATCTTCAGCTTCGTTCGGTGCATTGATGGTTTCAGTTCTGTGGTTCGGCGTTTTTCTGGGGAGAATTGGGATTAGCGTTGGATACCGGGGCAATCAATTAGTCAAGTTGCTGGTCATTTGCTCTCTAGCGTCTTTTTTATTTCTTGGCTTGGCTGTCTGGAGTGTCAGCATATGGTGGTCCGGTTTATTTTTCTTTCTTACGGGGATGGGTTTCTCAATCATTTACCCCTGTGTGATGTCGATTATTGGTCTCAAGTTTAAAAAAGGCCAAAGCGCAGCGATAGGTCTCGTATCCACCAGTGGCGGTGTTGGAGTCTGCATCTTTCCGTTTTTCATGTCGGCGGTTTCTGAACAATCAGGTCTGATCACCGGGTTCTTGTTTTATTGGATGCTGACAGCCTTGATGTGTGTCTGTGCCTGGTTGGCGATAATGCTTTTTAAGCATGAGGTTTAGTGATTGATGCGCAGACTCAGGTCATGTCACCCTCAACCTTGAATACGTCCGAATTTTTTCTCCAGCTCATTGAAACTCATCTCCATGAGGGTCGGTCTGCCGTGTGGGCAGGTGTAAGGCATATCGCAAACCTTCAAATCATCGAGCAATTTTTCAAGTTCCGGTCCGCGCAGCATGTCGTTGGCCTTTACCGCGTGCCGACAGACAGTCTTGGCAATGACGTCTTCGCCCAATCGCAGCTTATTGACATCACCGGATTCTTTCAATGTGTCGATGACATCGAGAATGAACTGCCGCATGTTTTTTGTTTTCACAAAAGGGGGTAAGGCATCAAGGATGAAGGTCTGGTCGCCAAATTCTCTCAGTTCCACGCCTAGATTCTGAAATTTGCTCATTACTCTAAGAACAAATTGAGTGTCTCTTGGGTTGAGTTCAATTGTTTCAGCCAGCAGCAATCGCTGGGAAGGTGCCTCTCCATGCTCCAATTCCTTGAGCATTTTTTCAAACAGGATTCGCTCATGAGCTGCATGCTGATCGAGCAGCACAAGGCCACGATCAGATTCCAACAGGACATATAACTTGCCCAACACACCAATGATCCGCATGGGAACCGCCAGCAAGGGGGTCGGAGCCCCAATGTTCGATGAAATTGGGGGAGTCTCTGTTGCTGCTGAGGGTGATGGTATTTCGATGCTCGCTTCCTGATGGGTGCGAGGTTCCCAATCAGATGCTGTTTGGTTATCCGGTTGAGATTTAGGTTGGTTCAATGACCTGGATGGATCTTTTGGAGAACTCTTGGGGGGGATACCTTCGAAAGAAGGAAGAGAAATGACCTCCGATTTGGGTGTCATGGGGCTCGACGGAGACGTCGACTCAGTGCCCTGATGAATGTCTTTGCTTGGTTCAGTCGATGTTGATTCTGCGAGATCCCTTTCCTGTTGCTCGCTGCCTCCCGGTGCTGTGGGCGAAGGCCCCATGGCAAAGTGCAACAAAGTTCGCTTTACTGCCCTCACTGCACATTGTTTCACCGCATACTCATTATGAAATCGAATCTCTTTTTTAGCTGGATGCACGTTCACGTCGACAAATGCGGGCGAAAGCTCGAAAAACAGACAGCATACTGGAAATTTACCTTTCATCAGCGAGGTATGATAAGCCTCCTTGAGAGCGAAATTCAGGGCCCGGTTTTCTATGGGGCGCTGATTGACAAAAAGGTTTTGGTCCGCACGACTAGATCTGGAGACGCCTGGTGCGCCAATGAAGCCCCAGATGCGAACAGGATGTTCTTCGAAATATTCCTTTTCCTCGTCCCGCACTTTCGTCTGGATGGCATCTGTGAATTCAGCAGGCAGGAGGCGAACTTCATCTGCATACAGAAATGTCAAACGTTCCTTGAGAGCCTGCATCCTCGACTCCATGTTATCTTCTACGTCAATGGGATTGAGTTGCCATACGGTGCGTTTGTCCTGAATGAACTTGAATCCAATTTGCGGGTGCGCCAGCATTGCGAGGGTCAAGTAATGTTGAATGTGGCTTTTTTCTGTTTCTTTTGTTCTTAGAAATTTGCGTCGTGCTGGCATGTTGAAGAATAACTGCCTGACTTCAATGCACGTTCCCACGGGGCTTGACGCAGCCTCAACATGAACCATTTTACCTCCCTGTAATACAATACGCGTCGCTTCACCATTTTCATTTTCACGTTCTCTGGTGGTCAGGGTAAATCGACTGACACTGGCAATGCTGGGCAGGGCTTCACCTCGGAAACCCATGGTTTGTATCTCTGTCAGGTCGTTTGCCTCTCTGATCTTACTGGTGGCATGTCGCTCAAGACACATGAGCGCATCATCGCGCTGCATGCCTGCTCCATCATCGGTAATGCGAATAAGACTGCGTCCTCCGGCATCGATCTCCACCGTGATGCGCTTGGCTTGAGCGTCGATGGCGTTTTCAACCAGTTCCTTGACAACACTGGCAGGCCTTTCAACCACCTCGCCGGCAGCGATCTGATTGGCAACATGGTCAGGCAGCATTCGAATGCGATTCATGCCACCACTCTAAATAATCCGAGCCGCGGTGGGCAATCACCCTTTTGCATGGAATTGAGAGGGCGCTTATTCCAACTGTCTTTCTCTATTGTATGAAAAACCACAATAGGTATCTTCAGTGGAAGGTTCATGAGGGGCTTATGCTAGATTATGGATGATAAAATTTTAAAATTGTTAGGACGTCGTGACTATGTCCCGGCCAACATTCCCGAGCTTTTGCGCGGGCTTCGCCTGAGCGCCAATCAACAGCAACAATTGCAGAAGAATCTGCGCATTCTGGAACGTTCCGGGCAGGTTGCAAGAATCAAGGGGAATCGCTACATCTTACCAGCGGAAGCTGATTTGATCTCCGGGCGCATTCAGATTACACGTCAAGGCCGAGGTTTCCTCACGCCGGATGACCCCAGTATAAGTGAGATTTCCATCCCTGCCAACAGCACCTCCACCGCCATGCATGAAGATCTTGTATTGGTGCGGCGCGATATTCGTGTCAAGCACGGCAGCATTTCCCGCGAAGCTCCCTGCACTGGGACTGTGGTGCGTGTTTTGGAACGACGGCGCAAGAATATTGTTGGTACCCTGAAACGCGGCAAGCAGTTCCTTTATGTCATTCCTGACGACACCCGGATGCCTCAGGATATCTATGTGCCGCCTCCCAAAGATGTGGGACGTTCGGCCAGGGAAGGGGACAAGGTCGTGGTTGAATTGTTACACTGGGAATCCCGGCATACCAATCCTGAAGGTCAAATCACAGAAGTGCTCGGGCCACCAACAGCCGAAGGTGTGGATATGCTGGGTGTGCTGCGACAATATGAACTCCCATTAAAATTTCCCCGCAAGGTCCTTCAGGAAGTGCGGCATTTCGGTAATGAAGTTGCTCCTTCAGAGTTTGCGGATCGTGTGGATTGCAGGAAACATCAGGTCATTACGATAGATCCTCATGATGCCCGTGATTTCGATGATGCTTTCTTTCTTAAAAAAATAGAGACCGGCTGGAAACTTTGGGTCCACATCGCTGATGTATCGCATTATGTGAAACCTGGCTCTGCTCTGGATGTTGAAGCTCGAAAGCGTGGAAACTCAACCTATCTGGTTGATCGCGTGATCCCCATGCTTCCAGAGGCTCTGAGCAATGAACTCTGTTCACTCAAACCTGAGGTTGATCGTTTAACGAAATGTGTTGAGTTTCTGCTCAATCAGCAAGGTCACGTGAAGCGCTTTACGTGTTATGCTGCCATCATTCATTCAAAAAAACGATACGCCTATGAGCAAGCACTGTCTATCATCCGGGCCAAGCCAAAGGATTCCATTGAACGAATGCTGCATGACGCGCACAAGCTGGCCCAAAAAGTGCGGCAGCTGCGCTTCAAGGCAGGTGCCTTGGAGTTGGATTTCCCAGAGACAAAGATCCGACTGAATGACAAGGGATTTGTGCAGGATATTGAACTCAGCAGGAGTGATGAGTCACATCAATTGATTGAGGAATTCATGCTCCTGGCGAACGAGGCTGTTGCGTTGCGATCCAGTAAGCTAAGACGGACAACCATTCATCGTGTTCATGAAAAACCGGATCCGATTCGTCTGCAGGAATATCGTGAGAATGTGCTGGCACATGACGTTCCTTGCGGCAATCTGACGAAACCGATAGAGGTTCAGAAACTCCTGAAACGGCTGGGTAAATTGAGCATTGGTCCTGCCTTGAAGATCGGATTCCTGAAATCATTGATGCGGGCCTGTTACTCCGTGGAGTCTTTGGGGCATTACGGACTGGCCAAATCCAACTACACTCATTTCACCTCTCCAATTCGGCGCTATGCGGATCTGGTGGTGCATCGGACTTTATTCGACTATTCCAAGACTCCCCTCACAGCCCTGAAGCAAACTGCTGAGCACCTTTCGGTCACAGAGCGCAATTCTTCGGATGCTGAGCGCGACAGTAAAAATGTGAAACTTTTCGCTTACCTGACTTCCCAGCTCACGTCGGGTAAACTGGTGCATTATGATGCGATGGTTACCGAGATTCGTAATTTCGGGTTTTTTGTGGAGGTTCCAAATCTTGGGATGTCAGGTCTTGTGCCGCTCTCGATCCTTGATGATGATTTTTATGAAATAGATCAGCGAGGGACCCAGATTACCGGGCGCCGTAATCGAAGGACCATAAGGCTTGGGCAGGATATCAAGGTTGTGATTGCCAAAGTGGATCCATTCAAAAAACAGGTGGATTTCCGACTGCTTCAGTCCGGTAAAAAGAGTTCAGGAAAAAGGAGATTGTCTGGCAATCAGCCCAAAAAGGTAAAAAAGAAACCCAGCTCTCAAAATCGTAGACGAACCGTTCCTGATAAAAAAACTGTCACAAAGAGGAAAAGTAAAAGTCGTGAGACACCATCCTAACGCGGCAAGGGAAGCAAATACATTTCTTTTGATTGAGTGTAATTTTGTGATTCCAACAATGATTGGGTTAGTTAGATTAATACCATATTTATCCAAGAAATCGTATCATGAAATCCTTTAAAGCCTTAATTAATTCGGTTGCCAGCTCATGGTCTGCCCGGTCGGCCTTACGTTACTCAATAGTCATTCTCCTGTATTCGATCTGCCATGTGGATACACTTTATGCCCAGCAGGTCCTCAGCCAATCCAAACTGGACGCTCAGGTTATCTTGGGTGTTGAAGATCCCATCACCCTATCATTGGGTGAATTACCACCATTCCTTGAAGCAGACAGTGCTTTAGGCTTGCTGCGGCACTCTTCTGTTCAAGGACAAGTCCTGCATGTCGCTCCCTCGGATGTCAGGGGGCTTTTCGAAACGCGAGCTGTGAGGACTCCCAAAGGGGATTTAATGGTGATGTTTCCGGTGGGGAATCACTACGCAGCTGGTGCAGGGAAAGTCAATAGCATGATCATGTATCGCTCTCAAGATGATGGTAAATCATGGGGAGGGCCAGCTGTTGCTTTTGATATTGAATACAGTCAACATGGGTTCATTCCTCTCATTCCCAAAGGGAGTAAACGCATATACGCATTCGGAACACAACCTATCCCGAGTCAATACAGCCGAGAAAAAGGAAAGTTTGAAAATGCACCGATTGGTTTTCGGTGGTCTGATGATGATGGTTATACCTGGAGTCGGGTTTCACTCATTCAACCTGTGAATGATCCGGGTTTTCTTGGGATGTCTGTGACTCGCATGTGTGAAACTGCCAATGGCGCTTGGTTGCTAGGATCCCATGCTGCTGACTGGTCGAAAAAACCATTGGAGACGCAACAATATATCCTGCGGAGTGAGGATCAGGGCGAAACCTGGCATCTCCTGCCAGGGGCTCGCAAAGTTGGGTGGTCTGTACCGGAGTATAACCGTATGGATGAAGGGCGCCCCATCTGGCTGGAGGGCAGTGAAGTGTTTTTCATGGCTCGCACACCCGCTGGACAGATCTGGACGTCCCGAAGTCATGATGATGGGCAATCATGGTCTGACCTGAAACCTTCCTCACTGGTCCATCCCGATGCACCTCCCATGGTATTTCATTCAAGTGATCGAAAAACGCTCATCAACTTTTTTCACAATCGTCACACTGGAACCCAATACACGGGTTTGTCCGGAACGATGGACGGGATGAAAGACCGATCTGAGATTTGGGTGACCCTCTCAAGCGATGGTGGTCGAAATTGGTCAGAGCCACGTTTTCTCTTCGCTAATGCTACTCAGATGAACCCAGAAAAAAATGGATGGTTCAATCATCAGGTGTCTTACCTCGACGCAGTCATAGACAAAGGAACGATTCATGTTTTCTGTCCACATCTTTGGAACCGAGCAGTCTACCTGACCTTGCAAGAGTCTGATCTTCAGAAGTTACCAACCAAAGAGATGCTGCAAAACACTTTGCAACGGTGAGTTTTTTTGGGAATCGATAAGTTGCAATCACATGGGGCAGCCGACGGGGCATGAGTTTTGTGAAAGCGGCTTCATTCAGGCTTGATCGACGCTCAATATATTTGCAATATCAACACATGCATCCAGACTCCGCTCAGAAACAAAATGGCCTGCTCATTCGGGCCTTTCATTACTTCTGCTGGGTTAACGTTTTTGTTTCTTTTGCATGTTTTGGAGAATCGAAGGAATGGCCTTTTTATCCGCCTCAAGGCGTTGAGCCGCCCCAGGTTCAATCCAGTGATCGAGTTCAAAATGGCGTTGATGCATTTCTTCTCGCCAAACTCGAAGATCAGGAACTGAGTTACTCGCCCAAGGCACCCAGGGAGACACTGATTCGCAGACTCTATTTTGATTTGATAGGATTACCCCCTTCGCCAGATAAAATAGAATCTTTTGTAAATAATGGCGATCCTGATGCCTACAAGGCCCTGGTTGATTCGCTTCTTGATGACCCTCGTCATGGTGAGCGTTGGGCCAAGTTCTGGCTTGATCTAGCTCGTTACGCCGATACCGCAGGCTACGAGGGAGATCCTGATTTGCCTCACGCCTGGCGATACCGTGATTATGTGATCGACTCTATCAACCGCGACAAACCCTACGATCAATTCATCAAAGAGCAAATCGCAGGCGATGAGTTCAATGCTGTCATGGGGGCAGGTGAGCTTCCTCAACCCAAGCCCGAGCATATGGTTGCCATGACTTTTTTGCGGCTTGCTCCTTTTACCGAGCCTCGTGGAGATGAGACCCGCCACGAAATGCTCAGCGAGATGACTTCTACTGTGGGATCCGTTTTTCTGGGGCTGACGGTGGGGTGTGCGAAATGTCATGATCATAAATACGACAGAATTCCTACCAGAGACTTCTATCGAATGAAGGCTTTTTTCAATACGGTTCAGTTGATGCCCCCCGAGCGCGGAGATGCCTTTCAGATCGGTGGATCACTCCCAGCAGCCTTCTATCGTAAAGGTGAGTCCGAATGGGCAGAGGCGAAGCGTAAAGAGATTCGATCCGACACGGAGAGATTTGAAGCTCTCAAGACGCGCCTTGAACTGCGTGCTTCAGCTCAAAAGGAACAAGATGAGAAAGTATCAGAGGCCTCCGACGATGACTTTGATTTTGAATCCTGGATCCTTTCTTCGACCAATAGGTCCATTACCTCAGAAGAGCGCCTTCAATATGTCAGGCTGAAACACAAAAAAGATTTTGCCGGTCAACAACTCAAGCGCCTGGCTCCACAGTCCATGTCCCTGCGGCATTCTTTTGGCCCTCCTTACGAACCCGGGGTGCCTGTTTCTCGAGTGATGATACGTGGTGAATATGATAGCCCAGGCGAAGTCGTTCTGGCTGGGTTTCCTTCTTGTATCACCGGGCATCAGAAGCCTGCAGAGATTCGTTTGGACCCCTTTAAACGCTGGCCAACTCGAAGTCGAAGGATGACTCTGGCTAACTGGATTGCCTCGGACAAAAATCCCATGACTGCGCGCGTTATCGTGAATCGTCTGTGGATGCATCATTTTGGAAGGGGGTTGGTCGAAACACCCAGTGATTTCGGTGCCCTGAGTGGTGGGGTTTCACACCAGAGATTACTGGACTGGCTTGCCCTTGAACTGGTGAAGGAGAACTGGAGCTTGAAAGCGATTCACCGTCTAATTGTGCACTCATCCGCCTATCAACAAAGCTCAACACAATTTACCTCACGCTGTCTGGAACTGGATCCGGATAATCGTCTTCTGGGGCGATTTTCACGTCGTCGATTGGAAGCCGAAGCCATTCGAGATTCCATTCTTCACGTGAGTGGAAGACTCAACCCGGAAATGTATGGGCTACCCATATTTCCTGCCTTGCCTGATGGGATAGAGGACAGTGTCAAGTATTCCAGGAGTAAATGGGCAACGACCTACGGGGCTGAAAGTCGCAAGCGAAGTATTTACGTTTATCAGCAACGCACCCTTACCATGCCATTCATGCAGAATTTTGACAGCTTGGTGTGTGAAGACACGGTGCCCAAACGGCAACTCTCTGTTACTCCATTGCAGGCACTGGCAATGTATAACGGAATCCTGGTCAACGAGGAGTCAGAACATTTTGCCAGAAGGATCGCAAAGGAGGGCAAATCTGATCCAGAGGCCCGTGTTGTCATGGCTTATCAGTTGGCGCTCGGTCGTCTACCTGATGATCAGGAACTTGGCTCGCTCATCGGATTCGCCCATTCGATAGAGGGACTCACCCGCATGACCCGAATTTTATTCAACACAAGCGAATTTATTTATGTCGATTAACGTCCATCCCGGTTCTCTCATTCCAAGGAGGCAATTTTTAACAAACGCCTGGAATGGCATAGGAGCATTCGGTTTGGCAGGTTTGCTGGGCGAAGATCTTCTGGCAGGCCCGGTGACGCCCGCCAACGGTCCGCTCACGCCCCAAAAACCGCATTTCCCTCGCAAAGCAAAGCATTGTATCTTTTTGTTTATGCAGGGGGGCGTTTCCCAAATGGATGCTTTTGAAAACAAGCCCTTGTTGCGAGAGTTGCATGGAAAACCTATTTCAGGAAATACTTCAGTCAAAGGCGAATTACAGGGGCGACTTTCATTTCCGCACGTGTGTGTAGGCAGTCCATTTGATTTCAAGCAATATGGGGATTCTGCTAGATGGATGTCCGAACTCTTCCCGAATATGGCGCGTCGTGTGGATGACATGGCTTTCGTTCATGGTATCAAGACAGATAACCAGAATCACGGTCCTTCGACCTATCACGTGAACACCGGAAGCCAATTTCCCGGTAGTCCCTCAGTTGGATCCTGGATTCAATATGGACTTGGAACGCTCAACCAGAACATGCCAGGGTATATCGTCATTCAAGATCCCAGAGGTGCTCCCTGCAATGGTGCTGCGGTCTGGGCCAATGGCTACTTGCCAGCGGTGCATCAGGGAACTTTGTTGCGTGATCATGGCAACCCAATCCTTAACCTTCATTCGCCTGCAAACTTAAGCACTTCCCAACAGCGAGAAGAGTTTGATCTTATCCGGGAACTCAACGAAGGCCACCTGACTCATCGCCCATGGGACTCGGAGCTTGAGTCTCGTATTGCCGCTTATGAGTTGGCGTTCCGCATGCAAACGGCGGCTCCTGAGGCCGTTGATTTATCGGGTGAACCGGAATCGATTCGCAAACTTTACGGCCTTGATAAAGAGCATACCCGGGGATTCGGTAGGCAATGTCTGCTGGCAAGACGCATGGTGGAGCGTGGGGTACGCTACTCGCTATTGATCCACGGTGTTCAGATTGGTTCTCATAGCTGGGATGATCATGGCAATGTGGAAGGCGGGATGAGGAAACACAGCAGAGAGGTTGATCAGCCGGTCGCGGCTTTGCTCGAAGATCTGGACAACCGAGGCTTACTGGAGGAGACGCTGGTCGTCTGGGCATCAGAGATGGGAAGAACGCCGTTTGTCAACAGTCTCGAAATGCCCAAGAATCCAGGACGGGAGCATAACTCCTATGGGCTTTGCATGTGGATGGCTGGAGGCGATGTCAAAAGAGGCGCCACTGTTGGGGAAACGGATGCATTCAGTCTGCGGTCTGTTGGAAAGCCCATCCACATCCGTGATGTGCACGCGACCATTTTAGATTTAATGGGTTTGCATGACGAGGACCTTACCTTCCGTCATGCCGGTAGAATCCGTAAGCTCACCGATATTGGTGGCCATGTGCTGCATGATGTGATTGGCTGAGCATCATCCGAGCTCATGTGCTCCTTTCAGAAGCCTCATGCCAGTATTTTGTGAGCCACGTAGCCTGACACATCTGTGAGGCGAAACTCTCTGCCCAGATGGTTGTAAGTAAGTCGTTCGTGATCCAGTCCCATGAGATGAAGCAAGGTTGCATGCAGGTCGTGGATAGTGCATCGGTCCTGCACCGCGTGATACCCGAAATCATCCGTTGCTCCATATCGCATGCCACCCTTGACACCGCCCCCGGCCATCCACATGGAAAATCCGTCTGGATGATGGTCACGGCCTACAGGCCCATCGCCTGCCTGGACCGATGGGGTTCGGCCAAACTCGCCCCCCCATAGCACAAGAGTATCATTCAGCATTCCACGTGATTTTAGATCCATGATTAAACCAGTGATAGGTTTGTCAATTTGTCTTACGTTGACGGAGTGCCCCTTCTCCAGATGCGAATGCTGATCCCACTGTTCGTTATTAAAGGGAAGACTATGTGCATGACTTACTTGAATAAAGCGCACCCCTCGCTCAGCGAGACGCCGCGCAAGGAGGCATTGATGGCCGAAATTTTCCGTCTCCGGCTCATTCAACCCATAGAGTTTTCGAGTTGATTGGGATTCGCCACTGATGTCCGTCGCCTCTTTGGCTTCGGTTTGCATGCGGAATGCCAGCTCGAAGGATTTGAGGCGTGTCTCAAGTTCTCTTTTTCCCTCCAATTGCATTGTCTTTTGAGTCTGAAGCTGATTCAACAATCTTAACTGGAGCTCTTGAACGGACCGATCTTTTTGGGAATTCGCCTCGACGTAATGGAAGCGGGCATTTTTGGCCAGAGTATTTGGATAACCTTGTGTCCCAAGAGCCACTCCTTGATGCTCTCCAGGAAGAAAGGCTGCTCCAAAATTATCCACCCCCCCATGCAGGGAGGTAGGGCAAATAGTCACAAAGGAGGGGAGACTTCGGTTTTCAGTGCCTAATCCATAGCTCACCCAGGAACCCAGGCTGGGCCTCAACAGGGATTCATTTCCCGTGTGCAACTTCATGCATGCGCCTCCGTGGGCTACATTAGTCTCACAAAGTGAGTTGAGCATGCAGATGTCATCAGCCACCTTGGGAAGGTGCTGCCAAAGCTCCGACATCCAATGGCCACATTGCCCCACTTTCCGAAAGGACCAGGGCGATTGCATGAGATTGCCACGCTTTGCAAATTGCACTTTGCGCTCAGGAAATGGCAGTGCTTGACCGTTATACTTCTCCAGATTTGGTTTGTAATCGAAAAGGTCTACATGGGAAGGCCCCCCATGCATGAAAAGGAAAATGACTCTTTTGGCCCGCGGAGGGAAATGCCAGGGAGCGGTGCCAGCCTCTGCTTTTGATTCATGGAACAACATGGCATTGAGCGCCAGACCTCCAAAACCAACGCACAAGCGATCCAAGGCTTCTCTGCGTGAGAGGGATGATAATTGAAACGGGCTATTGGACATAAATAAAGTCGTTGGAAATCATCAATACATGACAGAGCGTTTCCCAGGCTTGTGCTTCCTCCAGTAGCTCGGAAGTTTTGCTCACCAGCTCAAGGCATGCCGTCCTTTCTTTCTCGGAGGGATGCCGACTGAAAAGGATACGATATAGTTTATCCAATCTACTTGCATTTGCTTTGCTTGAATGAAGCACGCGACGGTTTGTCTGTTTGGCCATCTCTTTGACGAACGGGCTATTGAACATCATCAGAGCTTGAGTAGGCACAGTTGTAAGGGAACGTTTCCCGATGGGAGCGGTGGCATTGGGGAAATCGAGAAGCGCAAGCAAATCGTAGATATGAGAGCGCACGACCGGAAGGTACACCGTTCTGTGCGGAAAAGATTCATAGGCGATCCTGTTCTTATCCAGATCTTCTGATGATGGATCCTGTGCTTTGACGTCAATTGGTTTCTTCAGGTGAGCATTGGCATTCAGCGAGCCTGACACAGCAAGTAATGCATCCCGAAAGGTCTCAGCATCCATGCGTCGCATATTTTTTTTCCAATACAAACGATTGGAGGGATCTTTTTTTTCGGCCGCTTGATTGAGGGACACAGACGATAATTGGTATACGCTAGAGAGGAGTATTCGGCGATGCAGATGCTTTATTGACCATCCATGTCTGATGAAATCTGTGGTCAGCCAGTCCAGCAAATCAGGGTGGGAGGGAGCTTGCCCGGTGGTTCCAAAATTATCGGGAGTGTCGACCAGACCACGGTCGAAATGCCAATGCCAGACACGGTTGACAAAGACTCTTGCGGTTAATGGGTGATGACGTGATGAAATCCATTTGGCAAGCTCGAGGCGACCACTTGAATCGGCATCGACAATGGGGTGTTCGAATTTTCCTATTTTCAAAGGGAAGCGTCGCTGAATTTCTTCACCCAGCTGATGCGGGTTTCCACGGATGTTCAAGCGCACGTTTTGTATAGAGCCATCAGAAACCCCCATAACCCTTGGTTGTTCAGGGTGATTCGACGCCAGTGCTTCGCGTTCTTTTGTGAATCTTTTAATTTGCTGGATGCTTGCAAGGGCTTTTTCCGGGTCGCTCACAGAAATCAAGCGAATGCGATCAATATGGGACATGAGCGGTTTGGATTCGATGCGAAGGACGTGCTTCCCTGATTTCAGCTCCAGTATACCTTCGGTAATCCATTTTTGATTCTCCGGAAACCAGCCCCCTGTGGTTGCTGAAACTGCGTTCTCAAAAACAGGGTTGCCGTCCAGAAGGATTTTGCCGGGGCGAGCTGTTTTTGCCGCATACCTTAATTCCAATATTGAAATATTCTCGTCTTTGACCGACAGATCATATTCGACAAAATTGTCCTGAGCACCAGGGTCGCCGATAATGCCGATTTCTTTGCCATACTGCTCACGATCAATAATGACATTACCCCGATCGAAATCCTCAGCCTGCCACTCGCGTGTTTGCTCAATATTGCGAAAATTTGACAACTGGATTTCGGCTTTTGAAATGCGTTGATCCAAGTCCTCTATTTGCCTTTGCCAGATGCTTTTCTGAAGCACGCCCTCGGGTGTCTTGACTTCAAGATCTTCGATATCCGTGCTGTAGAATATGCCAGCCAAAGCATAATAATCTTTCTCTGAAATGGGATCGAATTTGTGATCGTGGCATCTTGCGCAACCGATGCTCAGTCCCATGAAGGCGCGGCCAAGAGTGTCTAATTGTTCATCGATAATATCCGCACGTTTTTTTACCGGATCTTGTTCAGCGAGGATTTTGGTTCCTATTGCCAGGAAACCGGTGCCTGCCAAAGTGTGTTCATCACCCCAGGATACCAAATCGCCCGCCAGTTGTGCCTGTACGAATTGATCGTAGGCCATATCTTCATTGAAGGCATCAATGATCCAATTGCGATACCTAAATGCATGAGGGTAAGGGTGGTTCTCATCACCCCCGTTTGAATCGCCATACCTCGAGACATCCAGCCAATGGCGGCCCCACTTTTCACCATAATGCGGGGAAGCGAGCAACGCGTCGATCATACGTAAATATGCCTGCTCGCTTGTATCCTGTAAAAATGCGGTCAGTGCTTGTTGTGAAGGGGGAATTCCCAAAAGGTCCAGCCAGACACGGCGCAGTAGCGTTGCTTTATCAGCACGTGCCGAGGGCGACAACTCAAGGGCTTCCAGCTTTTGCAATATGAAAAGATCTGTCGGTTGTCTTGCCCAGGATGCATCCTTGACGGCTGGGAGTGAGGGAGTTTCGGGTGCTTCGAAAGACCAGTGGCGGTCATCAGCTAATGTTACATGCGAGATGGCGATTGCACACCAAACGATGATGTTGGAACACAATAATCTCATACGCTTCCTTCAACTCTCTAAAGCCGCATCACGCGTTGTGCAAGTAAAAATCAGAATCGCATTCCCGGCCTATTCTTCTTGAATACGGTCTGCGGCAAATTTACTGTTGTCATATTCCATCTAATTACCATGTTGTTATGAACCACATCAGGGCCAAACGTGATATCTCTTCAAGGAAGACTGCTCGCCAGAGGTGGATGCCTTTTGCAATAACCATATTGCTTCTGAGTTCTTTCTGGTGCTCTCATGCGGCATCTCGGCATCCAGATAAAACTCAGGATACTGAAAGTGTTGAGTGGTGGTCGCTTCAACCGATTCGGCAGGTTGATTTACCACCTTCAACTGAGAAAGCTCGAAATCCGATTGATTATTTTGTCCACCAGCGATTGCGGCAACATGGACTTCAGTCTTCCATTGAAGCGGATCGATGGACCCTCATACGTAGATTGTATTTCGACTTAGTGGGCCTTCCTCCCTCGCCCCTTGATATTGATGCCTTTGTAATGGACGATTCTGACAGAGCTTATGAAAACCTCGTGGATCGTCTTTTGGCATCACCCCACTACGGGGAGCGCTGGGGACGTCACTGGCTTGATGCCGTTCATTTTGGGGAGAGTAACGGATTTGAATACAATCAACCGCGCAATCACGCGTGGCATTATCGCAACTGGGTCATTGATGCCTTCAATCAGGACATGGCCTACGACAGGTTTGTCCGCCTGCAGATAGCGGGTGACATCATCGCCTCAGAAAAAGAAGGGATCGTCGCTACTGGATTTCTCGTCACCGGGCCCCATAACACCACAAAACCCTCAAACGATGTGATGCGTCTAACCATGCGTCAGGACGAGATGGAGGACATGGTGGCATTAGTCGGGCAAACCTTTCTTGGACTCACGATCAATTGTGCACGTTGTCATGACCATAAATTTGATCCAATTTCGATGAAGGATTATTATGGCATAGCCTCTGCCCTGGCAGGTGTTGAATTCGGGGACCAAACCATCGACATGCCTGCTTCGGGAGCAGTCGAAGGTAATGCATCGAAAAGTGTCGAGGGTGGTTCACTCAAGGTGTGGGCAGTCACTCCCATTGATCCCGGGAAGACGCATCTGCTCAAGCGGGGTAATGTTGAAAACAAGGGCGAGCTTGTCTCACCTCGTGGCATTGCTGCTTTACGCATGCTGGACAGCGACTTCGGCTTGAATCCTGATTCAGACGGACGTCTTCGAAGGTTCAAGCTTGCTGAATGGATCAGCGGCGTGGATAACCCTTTACTTGCCCGTGTTATGGTTAATCGAGTATGGAAGCATCATTTCGGACAGGGAATCGTTCTTACTCCCAACGATTTTGGTTACAGTGGTGGACGTCCCAGCCACCCGGATCTGTTGGAATGGTTGTCGGGCTATTTTAAAAAACATGATTGGCGTCTCAAACAGTTGCATCGCTTGATTGTTACCTCAGCGACTTATCGCCAGAAATCATCCCCGAACGCTCATGCTGCTGCGGTTGATGCAGGTAACCGGTATCTCTGGCGTAAAAGCCCTTCTCGTCTGGAAGGTGAGATACTGCGTGATACACTATTGGTGCTATCTGGAAAGTTGGATCCTAAATTCGGTGGGCGAGGTTATCGCGATATGCGCGAGTATAAGTTCAAGGGGTCGCATTTTTATGATGTTATTTCTCAGGACCATCCGGAGCAATTCCGGCGGACAATCTATCGCTTCAGCCCACGGGGTGCCATGCGTACTCTCCTGGATACCTTTGACTGTCCAGATCCATCTGCCATTACCCCTCAGCGAGCTGTCACTACCACACCCCTGCAGTCTTTGGCGCTGATGAATAACGATTTCGTGGTAAATATGTCTCAAGCATTTGCCAGGCGCCTTGAAAGTCAAGCTGGGTTGAATGCTCAGCAGCAGGTATCTCTCGCATACCGGCTTGCGTATGGGCGCGGTGCGGAGGAACAGGCCATGAAGATATCAGTGCCATTTATTGAAAAACACGGTCTTGCGGCCTGGTGCCGAGTCATCTTCAACAGCAATGAATTGCTTTATGTCAGATAGGAATAATTTGTCTCGTCGTGAATGGTTGAGCTGGGCAACACATGGATTGGCTGGTGCGGCCTTGACTGATCTTTTCGCTGCTGATCGCCCGGTTTCAGCAGGAGGGGGAGTTGGGCTTCATCACCTTCCTCGTTCCAAACGTGTGATCCATATCTGCCTGATGGGGGGATTGAGTCACCTCGATTCCTTTGATTTCAAACCAGAGATTACCCGATTTCACAATCAGTCGCTCCAGTATGATGAACGCCCTGCCACTTTCTTCAATCGCATAGGTTTGATTCGGAAAAATGATTGGGAATTCCAGCAACGCGGCAGAAGCGGTTTATGGATTTCAAATTTGTTTCCTCATATCGCTGGGGTTGCGGATGAGTTGACGGTAATAAGGTCCATGGTTACTGATTCGGCCAACCACACTCCTGCGACCTTTCAGCAGAATTCTGGATTTCAGTTAAACGGTTTTCCGGTCATGGGTTCCTGGATATCCTATGGTCTGGGCATGGATACTGAAAATCTGCCGGCTTATGTAGTGCTCCCGGATGCCAGAGGCTATCCCGCTGGCGGCACGATTAATTGGTCAAACGGGTTCCTGCCCTCACTTCATCAGGGAGTGGCTTTTAATACCAAGGGAACGCCGATTCCTGATTTGTTTCCTCCATCGGGAATTTCACCTGAAACGGATGCGGCGTCCCGTCAACTGTTAAGGCAACTCAATGCCCAGGATATTAATCGTCATGGCCGGGAAGACGCCGTTATGGCCCGCGTGCGGAGTCATGAATTGGCTGCTCGCATGCAGTTAACTATTCCTGAAGTCACTGCCATCGACGGTGAATCTGAATCCACCCGCGAGATGTACGGATTGAACCAGGAACCGACAAGAGACTTTGGGAGAAACTGCCTGCTCTCACGCCGTTTGCTCGAAAGAGGGGTTCGTTTCATTCAACTTATATCGGGTGGCTCCTTTGGCTCACCTCGCATCAACTGGGATGGTCACGAGGATATGAAGAAAAATCATTCCCGTGAAGCGCAACGAATTGATCAGCCCGTTGCCGCGTTGATCCGGGACCTTCGCCAACGGGGTATGTTGGACGATACTCTGGTTTTGTTTACCACGGAGTTTGGGAGAACTCCCTATACGCAATCGAATGATGATGAACTGGGGGCGGGAAGGGATCACAATATGTATGGTTTTTCACTCTGGATGGCCGGAGGCGGCCTGAAACCGGGCGTTGCGTACGGTTCCACAGATGAAATCGGATGGAAGACTGCAGAGAAACCAGTTTATTGGCATGACTTTCATGCGACAGTCTTGCATTTACTGGGCCTTGATCATGAAAAGTTGACCTTTTATCATAATGGTATCGAACGTCGTCTCACTAATGTGCACGGTGAGGTCCTGCGCGAGATCATCGCTTAAACCGTTTTCGTGAGTCCTTTTCAAAATTGAGTTCATACATGTGCATGGGGCAAGAAAAGCTAAATGGTTTGAGCACCGATAATTTGGCCCTGCGTCAACTGGAAGATTATGATCAGGGCAGACCAGGAACACTTTTTGCAGATGGGATTGAATTAAGTGTTGATCAGGCTTATGCATTACAATCAGCTGTCGCTAACTTGAGATGCAAAAGGGGCGAAAAGGTTATTGGTTATAAGGTGGGTTGCACATCCCCTGCGATCCGTTCTCAACTGGGTATCGATCATTGTATCATGGGAAGGTTGTTCGAGTCGGAACAGCATGCTTCTGGTACAAGCATTTCTGGTAAGGACTATGCTGGGTTGGCTTGCGAAGGCGAGTTGGCCATTGAATTATCCCGTCCACCAACTCCAAGGGATTTTCAAACGAAAGGTCTTCCTGATTGTGTGTCGCGTGTCTTTCCCGTCATTGAATTGCATCAATATGTGATTCGATCTCAAAAACCCGATGCAGCTGAGTTAATTGCAAACAATGCGTTGCATGCCGGGGTGGTTGCAGGGTCTGGGATAAAGGCTCTAGATCACGGAACCCCATCGCTTTCGTTTTACAAGGACGGCATATTGCTTGAAACATGTTCCAGCATGACATTGACTACAACCATTGCTTCCTCGTTACGATGGTTGGTGCATCACTTGAATGTCATTGGCATTGAGATGCGAGCTGGACAAATGATTTTGACAGGTTCAGTCTTGGGATTGTTTTCGATCAAGGAAACTTGTTTCCTTCGAATCAAATCTGAACCCTTTGGTGAGGTCGAGGCTTTCATTGAATATGAGGACGTGGTCTGAATTGGGGGCAGGGGATGTTTGTTCACTCCCAGCGCTGCGATTGTTGAGCTCTGTTACAAAAGTCTTTAGTTTGTTTTGTTTCATACACAATCGTGACCATATTTTAAGAAATACTTACAGCATGTTTTTGGAGTACAATGAACCTGAAAGTCGATCGTAGGAAGTTTTTGAGAGGAGCTGGAATTGGGTTGGCCCTTCCCTTGTTGGAGTCTTTTGAGACATCAGCGATGAATGCCTCTTCTTCAGTTGAGCCTGTCAAGCGGCTTGTATGCATTGGTACTTACCTTGGCTTTCATCAGGCCGACTTTTTCCCAAAGAGTATTGGCAAATCCTATGAAATGCCTTTTGTGCTGGAGCCACTGACACAGTTCAGAAATCAGTTCTCAATTTTTTCTGGTCTGGATCATCGAGGTCGAAATGGGCATGAAGGCTGGAAGGCCTGGATGAGTGGTTCTGCAACAGGCGCTGTTTCCATGGATCAATTGGTTGCGGGCCACGTTGGGCATCAAACACGATATGCATCCTTGCAACTCACCTGTGGTACGCCTCCTGATGCAGCACGATTAAGTTTTACCAGGGAGGGTGTGGCTTTACCAATGATGGGTCGTCCAAGTGTACTCTATCAAACACTTTTTCGTTCTGATAGCGACAAGTCCAGAATGGAATATGTATTGAGAGGCAACGGTAGCGTATTGGATGATTTGAAGGAAGAGGCCAAATCAGTTCACCGACAAATTTCACGGCGTGATCAACAGAAATTGGATGAATATTTGTCGTCTCTGAGGCAGGTGGAGAAAATGCTTCAAAAACAGGAGACCTGGTTGGAGAAACCATTTCCTGAAACAGATTATGCATTGCCTCCTTTTGACCCGGTATCTCCTGATCAGTCTTTGGAATGCGAGTCTATCATGTATGATCTCATGGCCTTGGCCTTGAGCACGGATTCGACGCGTGTGATGACTTTTCTGGTGCCAGGATGGAGTCAGGTTTTTGAGATTGAGGGGCAGCGACTGAGCGCAGGGTATCACGGTCTTTCACATCACGGAAATGAAACCAAGAAAATTGCCGAATATAATCTTGTAGGCAGGGAGCACGTGCGGCGTTTTGCACGATTCATTGAAACATTGGGGAACTGCAAAGATCACCAAGATCGATCACTACTCGATTCCACAACCCTTGTCTACGGAAGCGGTATGGGGAATTCGAATACACATGATAATAGCAATTTACCCACACTTATCGCCGGGGGTGATTTCTCTCACGGTAATCACTGGGCCATCGACCGCACCTCGTCCAAGTCACGTCTTCTAGGCGATTTAATGCTTACTCTGATGCAGAGGATGGGAATGGGGATTGAGGCGTTTGCTGGCGCGCGCCACAATATGAATGAATGCTTAGTTTAGGCTTTTGATGAAAATTTTCCATTGGTGCCACTCGATTTGGTTGTCCGCTATTGTTCTTTCAGCCGATACGTTGCCTCGTTCAGTATCGACTTTTATCGAACAGCATTGTTACGAGTGCCATGAGGGAAGTAATGATTCCCTGAAAGGTGATGTGAATCTTGGGCAAGCTTCCTTTGATTGGTCCTCCCCCGAAACCGTGAATTTGTGGGCTACGATTCATGACGTTGTGGGTTCGAGCGACATGCCCCCAAATGATGCTGGATCTTTCCCAGGAACACAGGAGCGCGATGAATTTTTGGCGTGGTTGAGAGAAAAGCTTACTCGGCATGCGCCCGTCGGTGGAACTTTGCCAAGACGACTCAATCGGGTGGAATATGAAAATACCATCCGGGATTTGTTTGGTTACCCGGAATTTGAAGTGCCTCCTTCATTCCCCTCTGACACTTCCAAACACGGATTCGATAATGTGGCGTCGGGGATGGTCCTGTCCCCCCCATTATTGGCTCAGTATCTTGAGATTGCGACTGCCATTGCGGACGAATTTCTGCCACAGCCTATTTCCCTGCCCAAAGCGGAGCCTCGTGATTATTCCATTCCCATGTCTGAATTGAGTACAGATGCAGGGGGCGGAGGTAGGCAAACGGGTAGTGTTTTCCGACTTGTTTCTTCTCGGAATATGGCGAGTGGAGCTGGTTGGACTTCTTCGTTTGAAGCGCCGGTGAGTGGCGTTTATCGTGTTCAGATTGAAGCCAATACCTTTCAAAGTGATCGCATGTTTTATGATCAAAGAAAGGCGCCTTTCAAATTGGCAGTTTATGCAAGGCAGAACGGGGAACAAAAATATGCACGGTTTTCTGATCTAAGAAAAATCGGAGAATTCAAAGTTTCGACGGAACCCTCAGAAGGAGGCTTTGGAATTCTGGAAGCAGAACTTTTTCAGGGTGAGGTGCTGGGTTTTCGATGGGCGGATGGTCCGGTTTTTTCTGATCCTGGAAGAATTGATCTTTCGCATGACTTTATCGATGACCGTTTGTTGAATGATCGGCCTTTTTATGCGGCAGCAATTCAATTGAACGGAGGAAAGCGAGGATCCTCACAGGCGGAGTTTTACGAAGCCATTCGCGACCTTATTGAAAGCGGTCAACTTGATTTAAACAATCCTGATTTGGATAAGCCTCCGGCTATTTATGGTGGCGGGTTGTTCAATGGCCCACACAATTGGTGTCAGTCTTATGCTCATGAACAGATGCATCGTTTCGGTCCATCATTGGATATTGTGCGAGTTTCCGTTAGTGGCCCAAGTCGCACCGTCAGTAACCAAAAAGAGCGTGCCAGGATGGCCAGATCGAAAGCATTTTTGAACAGGCGGTCAGATGAAGTATCGGATCTGGTATTTACTGAAAGGTTTCTCAGAGGTTTTCTCTCAAAAGCATTCAGGCGACCTGTAAGTTCATTACAATTAGACAAATATTTAGATCTTGTCCGGGCACATCGGGAATCTTTTCCTGACAAGCGTATTGAAGATGCACTCCACCTTGCTATCAGGAAAGCTCTTCTATCGTCACGTTTCCTGTTTCGTGAGCTTGGATCGGGTAGTTTGGATGGTTTTGAATTAGCGAGTCGATTAAGCTATTTCCTAACAAGCGCTCCTCCCGATGATCGACTAATCTCCTTGGCGGTAAAAGGTAAATTGTCGGACCCCATGACCTTGAAAAACGAAGCGCACCGTTTGTTGCGTCTGCCCCAGCGTAGAGCTTTCGTCCGTCACTTTACTGGTCAGTGGTTGGGCACAAGAAAGCTCACGGATATCATGCCTGACCCTCGATTGCTAAAATTTTATGGCCCTGACCGTCAGGCTATGATCAACGAAACCGAACTCTTCTTTGAGGAGATCTTGGTTGAAAACCACAGTCTGGAATATTTTATTGATCCGGGATTCAGTTTTCGAAACCAAAACCTCAACAAGATTTACGGAGGAGAGGTCACCGGAAACAAGATGCAACGTGTGACATTTCCGAAGGGAGGGAAACAAGGTGGTTTACTTGGCTTGGCTTCCATCATGATGGCGACTGCAAATGGTGTGGATACGCATCCAGTGCATCGAGGGGTATGGTTGCTGGAAAATGTCCTTGGTCAACCGACGCCGCCCCCACCAGCTGATGTTCCTTCCGTGGCTCCGGATACAAGCGGTACGATAACGATGCGTGAAAAAATGTTGGCACATCAAGCCGATGCTTCCTGTGCTCGCTGTCATACAAAAATTGATCCGCTTGGTTTCGTGATGGAGCATTATGACCCTGTTGGACGCTGGCGTGAGTATTATCCGGTTTACACCCAGTTAGCCTCTACGCCATTGAAAGAAGAATTCTATGCCAGTCAGGGGGAGGGAACCCAGAAGGGAAGGCATATCGATACGAGGGCAGTGATGCCTGATGGAACAGTTTTAAAAGATGTCACGGATCTCAAAGCCTACCTGGTCAACAATATTGATTTATTTGTGGAATGTCTGGCTGAAAAGTTATTGATATACGGCACCGGTCGTCCGCTGAGCTTCGGTGACCAACGAACCGCCCGTGCATTGTCGCAACAGATTACAGGCAACAAACGCGGATTTCAGGATCTGATTGTTTCCGTGATTTTGAGTGATTCATTTCTTTCTCGTTAGCATCATCCACTCCATTGCAGGGGAGGAATAAGTGCGGAATCCATTTACCAAATAGATTGCTTCATTGAAAAAGTCTGGATCGAGACTTCAGAACAAATTGTCTGGTCAGGTTTTCGGGCGATAATACGTTTTTTATTTGTGGTCTGTTCATTAATCAAGAAATTTTCAATAAGGATGAAACTCCCCGTTTTGAGGTTGGCATCAGGAGTGTTTTTTTTCTTTGTCGCATCCAAAAGCCTGGAGGCTCAGGATTACCCAGAAAAGCATGAGCCATCCTTGATGAAACATCGTCAGATCGGTCACCCTGATTTTTTGAGCCCACATGCTCGCCCTATCTTGCTGCATGACGGTAACGTATTTGTGGTCAATACCCGCGAGGATACGGTTGATGTGATTCAAGTGGGTGATTTTGGCATTGTCGCACGGATCCACGTGGGGGTTGACCCTGTCGGGTTGGCCCTGAAACCGAATGGGAAGGAAATCTGGGTATCTAATCACATATCCGACTCGGTGAGTGTGATCGACACCGATCCGACCAGCCCTTTTTATTTGAACGTTCTGGCAACGATCCAGGATATCGACCCCAGAACAAAAGCAACCCGTTTTGATGAGCCTGTGGGCATAGCTTTTGCCAGCAATGAAAAGGCATATGTTGCTTTGTCCGCCGAGAATCAAATTGCCGTGGTCAATGTGCATACCCGGCAAGTAGAGAAAAAGTTAACTATTCATGCACAGGATCCTCGTGCCATCATGGTGCGTGAAGACCGTCTTTACGTCGTTCCTTTTGAATCAAATAACCAGACACAGATCTCTGGTGGCACTGGTGAGCTGGATGGCAAATTATCCACCTTTGACGCTCGAGAACATGTCCTCGATAACAACAACGTGCTTTCTCTTGGAGCCGTCGTGGATATCGTGAAGCATTCCCAAATTCCTGATCGAGATTTGTTTGTTTTTGATACATCGACTGATGAACTGATTGAAACAGTGGATTCTCTTGGGACCTTGCTCTACGGGATGACCGTCAACTCCCGCGGGACTGTTTATATTGCCCAGACCGATGCACGGAATGCGGTCAATGGTCAATCTGGCACCGCCCATCATGGTTTGGCTGAACTGGAAAACCGTGCTTTTTTGAATCAAATTACACAGATCGATTTCAAGGGCGACGTGCTCCATGCTCCCAGGTTTATCGACCTTGAACCGCTACTCCCTGAGCATCCCGGACCAGGTATGGCCCTCGCGACACCGTTTGCCATTCAAGTCAGCGATGATGACTCGACCTTGGTGGTTTCCGCTGCCGGATCGGACAAGGTTTTTACCCTCAATGCCACATCGGGTGAAGTGCTTGGTCGCGTCAGCGTGGACCACGTGCCGCGGGGGATTGCCCTCGATTGTTCGAAAGATGGCTCGCTCTCGGCAGCCTGGGTTCTCAATGCCGTTGCAAACACGGTATCTTATCTGGATCTCTCCGACCCCCGATACCCCAGAAATATTCACACTGTAATTTTGGAAGATTCAACAGATCCTGAATTGAAACAGGGACGGATTGCCTTCAACGACGCGGATGCGTCCAGCACGGCGACCTTCTCCTGCGAAAGCTGTCATCCTGATGGACATACAGATCAGTTACTTTGGGTGCTGCAGACTCCCATCTCAACGGGAGGGAATCAGATCGTACCCCGCACCACGATGCCTGCCCGGGGTCTTCGGGATACGGCCCCCTACCATTGGGATGGAATCCCTGGCGATCCCTATGGTGGAATCAATACCGCCAGTACCAGGAATGCAGTTGAAGCCAACAGCAACAGGAATGATCCTGCGAGCAGCACGCGTCATTTGGTTGATGGTGCCCTGGCTTCCACGATGAAAAGGGTGGGTGAAGAAATCTTGAACAATGAAGGCAATGCGGGTGCTTTGAATGCTGACCAACGTGATGCGTTAGCAGCGTTTCTATTGACAGTTCCCTATCCACCGGCTCAGAGACGCGCCTATGACAACATACTTTCGTCAAAAGCTCGAAACGGATTTAGAATGTTTCATGTTGTCGGGGATAAACAGGGGAACCCAGATGTGAATGTATGCGGGAATTGCCATCGAATGCCATTCTGGGTCAGTACTAATACGAGAGGGTCAGGGATGGATGCACCGACTTGGAGAGGCGCATATGATCGCTGGATGATTCTACCTCAGGGGCGTCTGAATCTGATCGACTTTGATTTCTATGCATCGATGGCCGACCGTGGGATTCCTGAGCGATCCCTGTGGCGTCTCTCCTGGGGGAGTCGGCGGGAATTTGATAACGTGTGGGATATGGTGCTGGAAGGCAGTACCGGGTTTTCCGGCGCGTTTGCCCGACAGGTCACTTTGAATGAAATGGCCGTAAACGATCCGGTGTCTCTGGATTTGTTGAAAGCCCTTGAGCAGTCCTCTCGCGAGGGTGGGGTGGTTTTGCAGGGCGAAGGAGTCTGGATGCATGCTGGAAATCCAGTGCCCGCTGCACTGGAATTTAACGGGCAGTATTATGCAGATAGAAACCATCCCGGGAGGAACTATGAACTTCAGCAATTAGTATCACTTGCGACTGAGGGGGAATTTATTGGAACCTTTACCGGACGCTTGGGACAGAATGTCGGTTTGAATTATCCGCAACCGGCGCTCTGGACTTCAGGTAGAATTGAAAGGCAGCGAGGGCCTCAAGTTTTCCCTGCTTTGACTCTCGATAAACTTTCGATGACGATGAGTGGACGCCATATCATGGAAGATGCCCATGTGATCATTAATGGACATAAAGTGCCCGGCACGCTTCGTGTGGAGAAAGCGGAGCACAGGGGCGCCGCCAGCTTTGATCAAAAGGTGACTGTTACTTTACAATCTCTTCCTTTAGGGAAACTCGAAACCAAGCTGGTCAGGGCGGGGGGGGCAGCCCATGGGCTCGTTCCAAAAGACGGAAGCCTGGGAACAAAATGGCGTCGATTAGGTTTTGATGACTCTGATTGGTTTTTTGGGCATACAGGCTTTGGTTATGAGAAAGGAGAAGGATATGGCGACATGATTGAGACAGATCTGGAAGATGCGATGCAAGATAATACCAGTGTCTTCATTCGTATTCCTTTTGTCGTGGAAAATCCCTCCAGTTACGACGGCCTCGAATTCAGGATTCAGGCTGATGACGGTTTCTCTGCTTACATCAATGGTAAGCGGATAGCGTCGAGGAACAGGCCTCGCCGATTGAGCTGGGACTCTCAAGCAACAGACTCAAGTGCTGAGGTGGTGGCTGATCGATTTGAAACCTATGACTTGAGTCACCTTCTGGATTCATTGAAGCCTGGAGAGAATGTATTGGCTATTCATGGGCTGAATCGAGGTGGAATCAGTAGCGATTTTCTCATTCGCCCTGAACTGGTTGCTTCACGGCCGGCCAAAAAAAGCAATGAGGCTGGAACTGGAATGCACTTGGTTCAGCTTCAAAACCCCGATGGGCTCTTCAGTAATGATTTCATTTTTTATGTCGAGTAGACCGGGGCCTCACAGCTGTATTTGCGAACCTGCCGCTCTCAGTAACAAAGATGCTCAGATCCAAAGCAAGACCATCTGAGTGGAGGCAACCTCTTGTTTGAATTGACTCAACGACGCGAGCGATTTTCGTCCTGTGATAATTCGTAGGTATAGAGGTATTTCTCTCTCTTGACCCATTTGGCACTCCCGTCGCACATCTGGAAGTTCGTGCCATCTTCGCCGTGATTGTCGTTGGGATCTGGGTAATTGTTTTGTGCTCCTGTTCCCTGACCGTCACCATCAAATATCAAATAAATATCTGACGGACCAACCACTTGTCCCCTTAATCCCTGAGCAGAGCTCTTGTGAACCCAGCTTAGGACCGTTCGTTCAGTTTTTCTTGTTGTGTAATTCATGAACGCGTTGATCTCATAGCTAACCCCACGTAAATCTGCCTGCCGGGTTCGGGTGCCGCGCATGCGTTTATATGGAGCCTGACGGCGTAAATCCTCCAGTATTTTTCTGCCACGCACTGTAACTGTATTCGTACCGATAAAGTTTTGAGTGGATGGACACACAAATATCGATTGGGCATTGGCACTTGGGATGTAAGTTGGATGCAACCAGGAGAGATCGTCACTATTGTCATCTGGAGTGCCTGATAACCATCCTTTTTCATTGTCCTGACCATACATCATGGAGCCTAAACCCATCTGCTTGAGGTTGTTGAGACAACTGATGCGGCGGACCTTTTCCTTGGCCTTGGAAAGCGCAGGTAAGAGCATGCCTGCCAGAATGGCGATGATAGCAATCACCACGAGTAATTCAATCAGTGTGAACGCTCCTGCGCATGCCTGGTTTTTCTTCGACAATCTCATGATAAGTAGATCTTTGCCTAAAGGCATGCAGTGCGTCCATAAAATATTAAAGTTTAAAACTCCCGGTAGCGGCGTCTTCATGAGTGTCAAAAGCATTTTTTTAGCCATGCGTTTCCAGTCTGGGTTCTGCCAAGTGACAGCACGCAAATCATACGATTAGATATTCATCTTGGAGTATGTCATTTGCCGCCCGCTGACGTTGCAGCATATGGAACGGCTCTATCAACGATTACTTTTATCATATCCAGATCAAGGGAGTTATTATTGGAACCAGCTGCCTTGACGGTGGTGACGAAGATCTGTTTTTGAATCCAAAAGGACAACTGGTATTTCTTGATTATATGCTCGGTCCATCCACACATGCTTTCTTCGCGGTCATAGTCCTTGAAATCTTGAGTTGATTTCTTTTCAGTGTCGTGAACGTTCGAGTGTGTTTGTTTGAATGGATCAAGTTATGCAAAAAGAGATTGCATCGTCGTTATGGAAAAAATGGGGCCCTTACCTGAGTGAGCGTCAGTGGGGCACTGTGCGAGAGGATTATAGCTCCACAGGAAAAGCATGGGACTACCTCAGCCATGACCTGGCGCGCAGTCGGGCCTACAGATGGGGTGAGGATGGAATCGCTGGTTTCAGTGATGATCGACAATCGTTGTGTCTGGGGGTTGGTTTGTGGAATCACAAGGATCCAATACTCAAAGAGCGCATGTTTGGCCTGACTGGTGTCGAAGGCAATCACAGTGAAGATGTCAAAGAGGTGTATTATTACCTTGATGCCACTCCATCGCATGATTACCTCAAGATGCTTTATAAATATCCTCAGGCTGCTTTCCCCTATCAACAGCTCGTGGATGGCAATCGAACCGGCAAAGAAAGCCCCGAGTATGAGTTGGTGGATACCGGGGTCTTCAAAGAGGATCGATACTTTGACGTTTTTATCGAATATGCTCGACCCCGGCCTGATGATACTTTGATTGAAGCAACGATTGTCAATCATGGGCCCGAGTCTGGTGCTCTGACTTTTCTTCAGCAGCTTTGGTTCCGTAATACATGGTCCTGGGGGAACAATGATCAAGCCAAACCCCGCATGCAAGGAGTGGATTCCATCGGTCTGGAGATTCATCATGAAGCGCTCGGTCATCTTTATTTCCATGCTGAAAATCCAGATGACCTAATCTTCACAGACAATGAATCACGTCCAGAACACAGATTGGGTTCGAAGCCTCAAGGTTATTGGAAGGATGCGTTTCACGAATACCTTGTTCATGGTAACTCAAAGGCGATCAACCCCAATGGGCAGGGTACTAAATGCGCCATCCTGCATCGTTTGAAGTTAGAAGCTGGAGAAACCAGAAAATTAAGGTTTCGTCTGACGTCACAAAAAGCGATCAAGCCATTTGAAGGATTTGATGAAACATTTCAGCAGATCAGGAATTCGGCGGATCGTTTTTACGGTCACCTCCAGGAAAATATCGAAAGCCCTGATGAACGGTTAATCCAGAGGCAAGCTTTTGCAGGTTTGATCTGGAGTAAACAGTTTTATTATTACGACGTTGAAAAGTGGATTACTGGGGATCCGGGGCAGCCAGCTCCCTCAGCTTCACGACACCATGGACGCAATCATGAATGGCTTCATTTAAAAAATGCAGACATCATTTCCATGCCAGATAAGTGGGAATATCCCTGGTATGCCGCCTGGGATCTAGCTTTCCATTGTGTCCCTTTCGCTCTGATCGATGCTGAATTTGCCAAGGAGCAAATGCTATTAATGCTCCAGGAATCATACCTCCATCCCAATGGGCAAATTCCCGCCTACGAATGGTCTTTTGGAGATGTGAATCCGCCTGTTCATGCTTGGGGCACATGGCGTGTCTACCAGATGGACCGTAAACGCAACGGATTTGCAGACCGTCGTTTTCTCGAACAAGTCTTTCATAAACTGCTCCTGAATTTTACATGGTGGGTGAACCGTAAGGACGTGGGCAATCGAAATGTCTTTCAGGGTGGTTTTCTCGGACTGGATAACATTGGGGTTTTTGACCGAAGCATTCCAGTTCCCGGAGGTGGGCAGTTGGACCAGGCAGATGGTACTGCGTGGATGGCGATGTATTCACTCAATATGATGCGCATGGCACTGGAGCTTTCACTGCAGAATCCGGTCTATCAAGAAATCGCCATCAAGTTTTTAAATCACTTCCTGGCCATCGCAAAAGCCATGACCAATATTGGTGAGTCGGGCATTAGTTTGTGGGATGAAGAGGATGAGTTCTTTTATGATGTTTTACACTTTCCTGAAGAAAAACCGATTCACGTCAAAGTGCGTTCCATTGTGGGACTTATTCCCATATTCGCGGTGGAAGTGCTCGAACCGGAATTGCTTGAAAGGGTGCCGAGGTTCAACGAACACCTTGACTGGATACTTAAGAACCGACCGGAATTGGCCTCGCTTGTTTCACGTTGGAACGAACCTGGCAGAGGACATCGTCATTTGTTTTCCCTCTTGCGTGGAAGTCGACTCAAATCTTTATTGCGGCGGATGCTGGACGAAGATGAGTTCCTTTCCTCATACGGTGTCAGGTCAATGTCCAAAATACATGAGAAACATCCCTATGTCTTGCACTGTGAGGGGAAAACGAAGCATTGCAACGGTTCTTCAAAAGTGGATTATCAACCGGCTGAATCCAATACCCATATGTTTGGCGGTAATTCAAATTGGCGTGGTCCCATCTGGTTTCCTGTCAATTTCCTGCTTATTGAATCTCTCCAACGCTTTCACCACTATTACGGAAGCGATTTTAAAGTCGAATCGCCTTTTACCTCGGGTCAAAAACTCACTCTTGAAGATGTTGCTGAGGATATTTCCAATCGTCTCGGAGATCTTTTCCGCAGGGACGATCAAGGGCATCGTCCTATTTACAAGCATCATCCCGATATTCAGTTGAATCCACAATTCAAAGATTGCATCTGGTTTTATGAATACTTTCACGGTGACAGCGGGCGTGGCGTAGGAGCATGTCATCAAACGGGTTGGACAGCGCTTATTGCCAAATTGCTCCACCCCAGAGTCAAAGAGAACTGACTTGAAATGGG
>OJCR01000016.1_pt1 | contig 91010 bp, 66 predicted proteins | sample 1591611 | NCBI WGS metagenome assembly OJCR01 (sample SAMN05416815, study PRJEB24817) | seawater metagenome | isolation source: Sea water | place: Canada:Atlantic | collected 2013-07
TCGGCAGCGTCAGATGTGTATAAGAGACAGATGTGGTGAGGTCAGGTAAGGGGCGTCAGGTGTAATGCGATGCCACTTCTTGAGATCTAGACTGACAGCCAAACCGGTTTTTTCTTCATAATTTTCCGTGTGGCTTGGCCCACCATCATAAAAGCCAAGATAGAAAGGAGGAATAACCTGAACTGATCCGATTCTGGCCGCGTGACAGTCCCAGCCGGACTTACTTGGAGGGAAAATATCTCCAATCCATTCAAAATGGATGCCATCGTTACTGACTGCAAGGGCAGTTGAAGATTTGGAGAGTCCAGTATTGTAGATGTCAGAGGTGGCATGCATTTGTTGTTTTTCTTCTTCCGTGACATTGGAATTACCCGGCGCGTAACTCAGGAACATGTAAAATTTACCATCAACTTCCATCACAAACGGATCCTTCACACCTTCACATTGCGTTTGCTCTGCATTGAGGATGGGAATTTGTTTGCTGATATCGAAATTCGAAGGATGATCGGCCTCGAGCATAACCACAAACCAACGCTGGTCCGCGGGGGCAACATAACTGAGGTAGAGTCTCCAGCGCCCGTTCTCGGTTTTTATCAAACTCCCCTTCTCGATGGAATCTGTATTCAGTTCCTCCTTCGTCGTTTTCCAGATAGTGTCGAAATGAATGCCATCTTTGCTTTGAGCAACAAAACATTTTCCACCCCGAACGGGGCGGGGTTCGCGGGCTCTATAGTAGAGATAGTAGGTCTCATCTGATGGATCAAAGACTATACTACAGGCTCCAACCCAGTAGCCTTCGCCGTCACCTAGAGGTTTCACGACGACCTTACCCTGTTCGGGATCAAATGGTTTCAAGGCATTCCAGCGATTTAATGATTGAGAACTCATAATGGTTAATATTGTTAGGCTCGATAGACTGTAAATCCAATTTAAAAATCATCCCTCAAATTTCACAAAAGCTAGCAACAAAATAGTGAAGAGGCCAAGTTTGCGAGAGGAATACCTCGGGATCGCCTTTGATCTATGAACACATATGTGAATAGGCATCCTCGTTGGGAATGCTAGGGGAACACCGTTCAATGATAAACAGATTGACCTTTTTTTTTCAGTTTTCACTATATCCCCATGTTACATTGTTTCCGTCATGCTATCGCATTGTTGGTATTCGTGTTTTCTCTGATTTTCAGAACAGAATTGGTAGCAGAACAGCGCCCGAATTTTCTGATCATCATGGCCGATGATTGTACCTACAACGATCTGCCCATTTATGGAGGAAAAAACGCCCTCACTCCTAATATTGACCGATTGGCATCACAAGGCTTGGTTTTTGACAGGGCCTACCTGACTTCCGCGATGTGTCAGCCATGTCGAGCCGAATTATATACGGGTCAATTTCCCATGAGAAATGGATGCGCGTGGAATCATTCTGCCAGCCGCCCCGGGACAACGAGTATGCCGTATCATTTGTCCAGTCAGGGCTATCGGGTCGGGCTTGCCGGCAAGGTACACGTTAAACCCAAGGCTTCTTTTCCTTTTGAGACAGTGGCTGGATTTGATCCGAATTGCGTTCGTAACCCAACTCGTGATCACGATCTCAACGGACTGGAGGCTTTTATTAATAAAGATAGCAAACAACCTTTTTGTCTGGTGGTGGCCCTTGTCGAACCGCATGTACCTTGGGTAATGGGAGACGCTTCAATTTACCCGCCTGAAAAAATCCAGTTGCCTGCCAACATTGCAGACACACAGCGGACCCGTTCAGACTTTGGTCGCTATCTCGCAGAAATTACCTACATGGATGGACAGGTTGGAGAAATTCTTCGATCCTTGGAGCACTCAGGAAAAGACAAGGATACCATCGTCTTTTTTACTTCGGAACAAGGCTCTCAATTCCCGGGTTGCAAATGGACGAATTGGGACACTGGACTTCACACTGCCTTGATTGCGCGTTGGCCAGGAAAGATCACAGCAGGGCAACGAACGCTCGCGATGGTTCAGTATGCCGATGTACTACCAACAATCATGGAACTCGCTGGAGGCGTTTCCGAAGAAAAAGGATTTGATGGAACCAGTTTTCACAAGGTCTTGTCAGGGCTGGCAAAAAGTCATCGATCTTTTGTTTTCGGTATGCACAACAATGTGCCCGAAGGTCCTCCCTATCCGATACGAAGCGTTTCCGATGGGGAATATCATTATATCAGGAACCTTGAGCCCAATGAGATCTATATTGAAAAGCATCTGATGGGATCGAATGGAGATGGAAAACTCAATAACCCATATTGGGCAACCTGGGTTTTCGCTTCCTCAGACGACGAAGCGACTTATGAGCTGGTCAAACGCTACACTCGACGCCCAGCCGAAACTCTTTATCACACGGCTGAGGATCCCTTTGAAATGAAGAATTTAATCAATCAGGGAAATTTGTCTGACATTCAGGGAAGACTGGCCAACGAACTGGATGCGTGGATGAAAACTCAGGGAGATCCAGGTTCAGTTCAGGATAGCCGGGAAGCATTGAATGCTTCCCGGCGAGGGGAGCACCGTTACATACCACCCTCAGAGTGAAGATCTTTAAAAGATCACGATAAATCAAAGGAACATTGAAATCGGATGGTTTTCTTTAAAGAACCTGCATAATAAGTGCATGCAGCATAGTAAGATAGGTGTGAAAAATGCTGGAATATCGAGTTCAAACAGGTGCTCTCATGTTGGCCGCGGATTGAAATGGCAATGACCTTCAGGTAGCTAGTTATTGCCAGTCTTTTTTAAAACGGTTACAAAACCGTTGTGAACCCAAGTAATGATGGACTGATAACCTCCCCCTCGATGCTGTACGGATTATGGTTTCTGGGATCCGGATTGTTTTTTTTGATTTTCCTGTGGCTGCTCAAAATAGAACCATATGTGCGCAGACGAAACCGCACCTCGACTTTTTTTCTTTACCCTTGGGCTCCTTGGAAAGATTATCTCGATGCTGTGAAGACTACCAGGCGCCACAGGCATGGAACCCCCTTTTTTCTTACCCTGTTTTTCTGGGTGAGCCTAACAGAGGGAGTGGGTATTTTAAGCTGGGTTTGCTGTTGGGCAATCTTGTGAGAAACTTTTTCAATTGTTTCAGTCATCGAATTGACTGGCATCCGATGCAAAACGCATCACGTGAAAAATAAAATTTTGCTCATGGACTCCACTTATTAAGTGAGCCATGGGGCCCTCGGCATAGGCGACTACATCTTCCCCGCCATGAGTCTCGCTTCCCATGGGAATGCCTGCTTCCTGTACGTAGTTCTCACACTCTACATCTACCTCGCTCAGGTCCGGGCGCGATTGTCTTGGCACATTGATGTATTTCCAATCGTTTCCTGCGACAAGGCTTCCACCTCCGTCACCAAACTTACCGTGAAAATGCGTGCCGCCATGAGAAACAGAATCTGATTTTTTATTGAGAACTGATCCAGTATACCCACCACCATTGACGTAGCCCAAAGTTGTATAAGGCAAGCCAAGCGCATCTTTCTTTGGTTCTTTCTCAGGTTGCCCTTTTGAATCATTGCCTACCACAAGACCTAAAATAGGATTCCCACGTGTGGGGTAACCGGCGATTGTAAAAGTATGACTGTGATCAGCAGTGACGAGGATTAAAGTCTCTTTTTTTTCTTCTTTGGTAAGAGATTTCCGAATGCCCCTGACAGCGTCCGACAGTCGAATGGTTTCCATGAGTGCCCTGTGAGCATTGCCTGCGTGATGTGCGTGATCGATCCGTCCTGCCTCGATCATCAGGAAGAATCCTTTTTCATTTTTCCTTAGAACTTCCAAAGCCTTGATGCTCATTTGCTCGAGAGATGGCTCATCAGGATAAATTGGTTTGGCACGGTCAATCTCATATTGCATATGGGCTGGTTCGAATAATCCAAGTAGCTTGGAAGTCTGATTCGTATCCACCGCATCCAACCCTGCGTGATCATAAACAAAAGAGGATTGAGGCTGAAGCAGCCACTCATTGATCAGATTTCTTCCATCTAGTCTTTTTCCGAAATTTGTGGGATCTTCATGGTCCGGAGATGTTTCAGGGATGAAGGCTCCTCTTCCTCCACCCAATGCAACTTCGAGTCCATCACCGTGGGGGAATTCAATCAACTGTCGTGCTATGTCTTTAAATCCCGCTTCGTAGGCATTCTTATGCTTGGATTTCATGTCTGCGTCATGCTCCCAATTGCGTTCTGGAGAGTGAGCATAACACGCAGCTGGAGTGGCGTGAGTAATCCTTGCGGTGGTGACAAGACCTGTTGATTTACCCTCTTTCTCAAAACGTTCCAGCAGCGTTGTTACTTTTCTGGAGTTACCTTCATAGTCTTCGACGGACGTGTGATCTCCACGCACCACATCCTGATCATAGCCGAAGGTATATGCCTTGGTCTTGTGTCCTGTCATGATCGCACTCATGGTTCCGGCTGAGTCAGGAGTTTGCTGATTGGAGTTGTAAACTTTGATCAAGGCTGTGTTAGGGAACGATTCCCAACTTAGGTTGTTCTCTTCCCCAGAGTTCCCATTTTGTTGGCCTTCCAGAATACGTGCCGCTGTAATGGTGGAAATGCCCATGCCGTCTCCAATGAATAAAATAATGTTTCTAGCATGTCCGTGAATGGGTTGTTGTTGAATAGCTTGCTTCAGGCGTTGTTGCTGGGCCTGATAGGAGGCCGGTTCCTGAGTTTCGCATTGCGCCAAATTCAGTGTCAGGTAGATAGATGCTGCTATCAAAGGGTAAAATGGGAATTTCATTTTGTTCGTATCTCTCACTTATTATACCATCGATCTTTTATAAAGGTGATCTATGTGGAATCGATGCTCCTTTGCTCAAAGATCAAAAACAGTCTTGTCCATTGATGTTTGCCCACTCTCATCATTTCGAGGGGCATCGGTTTGGTGAAATATCATGCAAAACGGACCAATAGCGATTTGATCTTTGTCTCGCAACAGTGTGGGTTCAGTTACTTTGCATCCGTTATGAAAAGTTCCATTTCGACTGTCTGCGTCGATCAACCATAACTGATTGCTTTTTTCCTTTTGAATCATGGCATGTCGCCGTGACACTTTTTGATTAGGCAGGCAAAGCGTGCTGGCAGCGGTGCGACCAATGCTGCAACTGGATTTGATGCGTACCCTTTGTCCATCAGTTAACTCGATTTCAGCCATGGGTTTCACTCGCTCGATCCACTCTGCATTGTAAACATATGTGTAGATTCTGTTCCGAACGACCAGATGGTTTTTTTCAACTCGAACAAGTCCCGAGAGAAAAAGTTCGCTGATCAAAGGATTTGTATCATCATCGGAAAAAGCCTTTGCTGTGCTCAGCACGTTTTCGTAAAGCTCCAAAAGCATCATCTGATCCAGCTGGCTTCGGCGGATTCTTTCCCTTACATACAGAAGGTTATCATCTTTTTCGCGAGCTCTGCTGGATAGGAATATCTCTCCGCAAACCCAATCCACCCAGGCTTCCGGTTCTTTCTTCTCCTCAGCTGTTTGACTGTTTTTATCGATGACAGCACGGCAGAGTCTCTGAGTAAGGTAAGGGTGACCGTGAGTCCAGTGGTGGATTTGTTTAAGTAACCTTTCCGCCTTTTGATGATTCCCTGGGTGTTCTTCCAAACCTTTAGCAAGAGGAAGAGCCTCTTCATGGGAAAAATCGTTGAGTGGCACCCGGTGTCCGATATTGAAGGGCGTCGCATTGGGATCTTTGATTAAATCAGCAGGTGTGGCCACCCCCAGTAGGCAAAACGTCAATTTATGGTATTCGGGATCTTCAATGCGCTGATTGTAACACTGACGGATTGCTCCAAAAAGTTCGTCCGTTGGGAAAGGTAAACTGCGGACCATGTCCAGTTCGTCGAAAAAAACAACGAGTTTTTTATCGATACGAGGCAAGATGACATTTCGTATTGCTTGAAACCATCTTTGAACCGGACTCATTCTTGGATGGTCCATCCAGTAATCCTCCAGTTCATCTTCCAGATGCATTGTTTGGCCAATTTTCACCAATAATCCATCATACCATTGCTCGATATTCAGGTTCTGGCCAATCGCGGTTAAATCTAGTATGAGCGAGTCAATGCCTACTTCTTTCAATCGCATTGCAGCCCGCACCATACTTGAGGATTTCCCCATCTGTCGGGCTGTAAGCACATAACAAAACTCTCCCTGCGAGAGAAGATCAAACAATTGCTTGTCGGACTCTCTTTCAACATAGGAAGGACTGTTATGGTGCAAAGTGCCACCCGTGGTGAAAAACCTGCTCATCAAGCCATGCTAGATGAATTGTTTGAACCTCGCCAATCAGAAATACTTTTATTCATTCAGACAGAAAAAATGTCGGGTGGAAGGGGCTATTTACAACTTCCTGTAACCAGCTTGAGATTGTCATCGTCTCTCATTAACGAACATACAATCAAAGAAAACATGATGAAAAATAAAAAAATCCTATTGGCTTTGGTCGCTCTTTCCGCAGCGCTCACTACAAACACACAGGCACAAGGCAGGGGACAGGGTCGTGGCCCTGACGGTGGCTTCGGTGGGCCTCAAGGAGGGCCTCCTGTGTTCGCGGCCCTTGATGCCAACCAGGACGGTGAGCTTTCTGCATCTGAAATCAAAAACGCGGTTGCCGTTTTAAAGAAGCTCGATAGCGACGGAGATGGGAAATTGACCATGGATGAAATCCGGCCTCGCAGGGGTAAGGGTGGTCCTGAACGCGGTGATTCCAGGCAAAATGAAGGACGCCGTCGAGGTCAGGCAGGCGGTGGAAAGCAGATGGCAGATCGCCTGATGCAGGCAGATGCCAATGGAGATAATAAAGTCTCCAAGGATGAACTCCCCGAACGCATGCAGCGATTAATGGGCGTTCTGGACACCAACAAAGACGGCTACATCACGCGTGAGGAGGCTGAAAAAGCAGGTCAGGGTCTCAGGAATCGTGGAGGGCAAGAGCAGCGTCGAGGCCAAGGACAGGACCGGGGTCAACGCCAAAGATCGCGACCAGGGCGGCAGTAATGCCTTGTAATCTTTCCAGACCTCGCGATTGAGAGGTTCACACTTAAACAAAACCCCCAGACAGGCATGCTTGTCTGGGGGGTTGAATTATTGATTTAAAATGACTGAAAGCCCCTTTCGACTGACCGCTTACTGTCTGCGTTCAATCAATTCAACTTCATAGCCCTCAGGTGCGTCGACAAAAGCAAAACCTCCGCTGCCATCAAGTTTCATGGTAGGGCCATCTGAAAACGTTTCGCCAATGGATTCCAAGTGTTTTCCAAATGCTTCCAAGCTATCGACGATAAACGCGAGATGCGTTAAGTCTTCCTGCACTTCCACAGGGCCACTGTTTGGGAAATAACAAAGTTCAATCAGCTCTTCGCTTTCAGGGGCTTTCAAAAAAACAAGTTCAGAGCCACGAGGTGATTTGTGACGACGCACTTCCTCGAGTCCGAGAACTCTTTTGTAAAAGTCTACGCTTTTTTCCAAATCGCTGACGCGATACCTAGTGTGATCTAATCGACGTACAATACCCATAAGCGAAGGTTATGATTTGAAAATCTGAAGGGCAATACTTCAAATGTTTTATTTGGATTCGACGTCCCTCAGTCCTTTTTCTTTTTTCTGAATGGCTTCTCTCAGGAGGGCTTCAGCAGACCATCCTTTGGATTGTGCATCCATGGCTAGTTCGAGCAGGGATTCTCCCAGAAGTGCGGGGTCTTCTGGTAGCTTGTTTGAGGGAGGGGTTTCCGCGGGAATTAGTTTGGCTTTGCGCGCCTTTTTTGCTAGTTTTTCAGCATACTGAAGCGCGGGAAGGTGCTTTGGGATGCCGTCCATTGCCGAGTGACGCTCCAGGTGGGTTCCTTCTTTTTCGGTGCGTTTGATTTTTTCCCAATTGGCCCATACTTCATCAATATCATTTGCTTTTGTATCACCAAAAACATGAGGATGCCTTCGGGTCAATTTCTCAGCCAATGTTTGGCAGACTGCATTGAAATCAAACACTTTTCTTTCTTTGGCAAGCTGGCAATGAAAGACAACCTGAAGCAGCAAGTCTCCCAGTTCTTCCTGCATTTCATGATCATCTCCAGCTTCAATGGCATCGATAAGCTCGTAAACTTCTTCTACCGCATGAAACTTAAGAGTCTCATGATCTTGTTCCTTATCCCAAGGGCATCCGTCAGGTGCCCTTAATCGAGACATGATTTCAAGAACTGATTCAACAGGTGTGACTTGATGGTTCATTTTTTAATGGAGCTTAGAGAATGACAAGGTTATCCCGGTGAATGATTTCCTCACCATGATCATTCCAGGTTTGGAAGGATGCTGAATCTGACTCGGCAATTCCCCGGGCAAATTCGGTGCCTTCTTCATCAAGAAGACGAACGACTTCACCAGATTGAAAAGGTCCTTCAATGTCAGTGACTCCTGCAGGTAGAAGGCTCTCTCCATTTTCACGCAGAGCAAGCTTCGCTCCTTGATCAACAGTCAGGGAACCTTTTGGACGATGGAAAAACGCTATCCAGCGTTTGCGCCCTTTAAGTCCTTTTTTTGATGGAAGGAATACAGTGCCCACATCAGCGCCTTCCGCCATGTCTCTGAGAATCGTCGCATTGCGGCCAGGGCCTATGAACATGGGTATGCCAGATCTGACTGCGATCTTTGCCGCCTCGATCTTGGTGGTCATGCCACCAGTTGCAGTGACACTCGTCGTACCCCTCGCCATGGCCATGATTCTTTCATCAATCCGCTCCACTTCCGAAATTCTCTTCGCCTCAGGTGTAGCAAAATCTTCGATCAAGCCGTCTGCTGTGGTTAAAATGACGAGTAATTCAACTGGAATCAGGCAAGCTACCAGAGCCGAGAGCGTGTCATTGTCTCCAAATTTCAATTCGGTAAAAGACACGGCATCGTTCTCGTTTACAATGGGAATAAAATCACGATCCAGTAAAGCCGTTAACGTATTTCTGGCATTCAGGTGTCTTTCGTGATGCTTGAGGTCTGCATGGGTAAGCAGGACTTGTCCGACCGATAAGCCATGTTTGGAAAAAAGGTCAGAATAGGTATGCATCAGACGTGTCTGGCCTACCGCTGCGCAGGCTTGGAGATCAGCCAGCGTTCCAGGCCGTCGCTCCCAGCCCATGCTCCCCATTCCGGCACCCACTGCACCGGATGACACAATAACAATTTCCTTGCCAAGTTTTCTCAGCGCAACCAATTGAGAGACCAATGTTTCCATCTGGTTCAAATCAGGATGATTCCGTGCGTCGGTAAGGACGCCCGTTCCCAATTTGATGACCATTCGATCAGCCTTTTTTATCAATGATGCTCGCATGATTTAGGATTTCCCACATTGCATAAATACTTTGATCAAAAAGGAGAATTAACTGTGGTGGAACCAAGCGCGGTCAATCAGAGTTCCTTGATGTAAATGCTGGCAAATTCAATGGGGTCTCCATGATCCTGCAGGCCAATGGCGCCGACTTCGGGTATGCCTGGCAGGGCAGCGTGATCAATGACAGTCAAGCCATTGAGATTTACCGTTAGTTTGTCTCCTATAAGTGTGATGATAAACCGGTTCCATTTGCCAATGGCATTGTCGGCTTTGAGTTTTGGGGTAAGGGCCTCGCGCACAGCAGGAGAGGTGTCTTTGTGATTCCGATAACCGTAAACTTCCCCTGAGCCGATGCTCCAATTCCAAATGTTGACCTGGCTTTTGGTATTTCCTCTCAGGAATATACCACTATCCCCTGCAAAGAGTACTTCTTCAGTGAGTTGGTTGCCATCTTTGCTTTTTGCGTAATCTCCACTTGGAAGCACGATGGGAAATTCACGTTTGGAGGCTTGAGCCGTCCATCGCCAATCACAGATCATGATGAAATCACCATAGCTTTTCTCGGTCCATAAATGTTTCTCCTTGGCGGTGCTTTTTCCATCATAGCTTAATTTCCAGTCAGTGGCGCGCCAATGATCCCTGCTGCCCTCCGGTAATTTCCATCCAGCCAGATTCACCCCGTTATAAATAGATTGGAACCCCTGATCTTCAGGGGCAATTGCCTCTGGGGCAGGGTTGGTGGATGGGAGTGTTTTAATTCGAATGTTACGATAATCGACCCTGCCCCCCTCGGATTCCAGTGCGATGTACCCCTTTCTGTAGACGCAGTCTTTGCCGCCCGAAACCACCTTTCCATTCACCGCTAATTTGATGATGCCATCGATGCAGGTTACACGGTAATGATTCCACTCCGGTGAGGCCTTGGATCGCATTTCATTTGGGAAACTTCTCGAACCTCGATTCGGTGCATCAGGGATCATGGTACTTCCGTGAATAGGGAAAATATCACCATGCGTGGTGAACCAATCTGATTTGCCGTATGCGTGATCAAGGATTTGGACTTCGATGGCCTTCAGGAAAGGAACTCCGGGGGCAGAAATAGATTCTGACCAGACAAATAGCCCGGCATTTCCTCCGGGAACCAAATGCCTCCATTCGAGCTCCAAAATGAAATTCTCGTATTGTTTTTCCGTTCGCAGGGCGCCAGTAGGGACGCCTGTGCAATGGATCAAACCCTCTTTGACCGTCCACGTGCTGGGCGCGCAATTGACATTGATCCACCCATCCAGATTGGTTCCATTGAACAAAGAGACAAATTCCGATTCTTTTGGCGCAGTGATGTTTTCTGCGGCCTGCCCTTGATTCATGATGATACTGGCAAGAATAACGAACACATTTATCTGTTTTGTTGCATTGAACATGACGGCAAATTGTTGAGCAGAAAAAAGTATTGAGCAAGTCGTTATTTATCTGATCACATTGGCCTCCTCTTCAATCACGGCGAGAAATTAACCAATCATGCAGAGAATATACTTACGCGAGGTATGATTTAGGGTTCCAATTTTCAGTGAATTCTGTGAGTTGCAATCTTTCTGCAACTCAGTCAGATTACCGATGTTAATATGTATAGTATGCTTCACAGCTTCCTAAGTCTCGTGGCAGGTCTCTTTTTTGTTGTCTGTTGTTTTGCCTCACCTTCATTCACGGGTGCGATGGAACTGCAGGCGGCTGATGTGGAGTGGGACATTGATCAGGAGAAACTATCTGCCGACCTGCGTCGTGCGGAGCTTGCGGACGCTCTCAAAGCTGTTGGGGGTCGCATGGGATGGAATATTTGGATTGAGCCAGGACTTGAAGCAAGAAGAGTCTCGACTCGCTTTACAGATCTATCTATTTCGGAAGCTCTCCGGCGAATTATGGGGGATTTGAATTATGCATTGATCCGCGGAAAAAGTGCTGGATCCTCCAAGCTGCTCGTTTATGCCACCAGTGCCTCAAGGGCTACCAGAAAGCTCAATCTTTCCGATCAGGTTCTGATTTTCCGTTCCAAGAAAATCGACAATGAAATCATCGTTCAGGTCAAAGCTGGTAGTCCAATATCCATCGAAGAGGTAGCTGATGCATTGGGTGCAAAAATCATCGGTAAACTTGATAAGTTGAATGCATATCGATTGTCCTTTGAAGATGCTGAAAACGCAGACAAAGCACGCGAACGGCTTCGAGATTCTGAATCAGTTCAGATCAGTGACAACTTTGAATGGGGAAGGCCGGGTGAAAATCGAGTATACGGAGGAGGAAGTTCTTCAGGTTTTTCTCTCAAGGCTCGTAAAGCAGATGGTAATGAACTGGTTGTAGGATTGATTGACATGCCTGTGCAAGGTGATGAATCCTTGTCGGAATTCCTGCTTCCCGAGATCAATCTCGGAGGCGACAAGCCTGCGACAACAGATATCCCAACTCATGGCACGAGCATGGCGCAGACTCTGCTCAAAGGTGCAGAAATCGGAAACAACGGTCAGAGCGAGTCATCAATCAGGATTTTGCCAGTAGACGTTTACGGTGGCAGCGAAACGACATCAACTTTTCAGGTGGCTCAAGGAATTTATGAGGCAGTCAACGCCGGTGCGAGTATTATCAACCTCAGCCTTGGTGGCAATGAAACGGTTCCCCTTATGGAGCAAATGATTCATGAAGCTTCCCTGCAAGGGGTTCTTTTTGTCGGAGCCGCAGGGAACTCCCCTACCACCGAACCTACCTTTCCAGCAGCCTATCCAGATGTGCTTGCCGTGACGGCAGCGACTCAGAATGGGCAGGTCGCACCGTATGCCAATACGGGTGACTTTGTGGATGTCATGGTTCCGGGGCGCTCCTTCATCGAACACAACGGTACGACGTTCATGATTAATGGTACCTCCGCCTCTGCAGCCTACGTTTCAGGTTTGGCCGCCTCTATTTCAGCAAACTCAGGACGTCCTGTGCGGGAAGTTGAAATGGAGCTACGGCAAAAACTTCCCAAGCCTTGATCAACATTTACTCTGATTTCGGCGCCACAACAGTTTGAGGCTTCTTTTACTGCCGACTTATCATACCTGAAGTCTTCCGGCAAAGGTGAGCTTATTTCTGTCTTTGGACGTGGATGAGGAGACGCTTCGACCATTGAATAAGCAAATGATCATTTTCACCTTGATTTCTTTGGTCTCAGCTGGATGGATTTCATCGACATTACCAACTTAAACAAGATTGGCATATGACAACTCGATCGCCAATCCACAACGGGGGCACTCAAGGTTCCAGATTCATGTCTCGAACGGGTGTCAGTTTTAAGACGGTATCAGGGCCGTTGACAACCAAGTAAATGGCACCATCTGGTGCGCTGCATACGTCTCTAATTCGCCCTGCATTCTTCAGGATAATTTCCTGATGCATGACTCGATCATTCTCGATATCGAGTAAGCGCACTTCTTCGTATTTCAGTGCACCTACGAGAAGGTGATTCTTCCAGCGGGGAAATGAGGAGCTGTTCACAAAGTGAATGCCACTGACTGCAATGGATGGTTTCCAATACAGAGTTGGCTGGCGCATTCCTTGGCGTTCTCGATCATCGGACACAACGCCACCATCGTAGTTACGGCCATACGTTATGGATGGCCAGCCGTAATTTGCACCGCCATGAATGACGTTCAGTTCATCACCGCCCATTGGCCCATGTTCCGTTTCCCAGATATGCCCAGTTGCCGGATGAACGGCGAGACCTTGAGGGTTTCGATTGCCGAATGTAAATATAGTTGGTAGCGCATCATCGCGTTCTACAAATGGATTGTCCGAGGGAATGGAGCCGTTTTTGAAGATACGGTGTATTTTGCCGTTTGGACGACGGATATCTTGAGCATGATGCGCAATGCCTCTTTCTCCTATTGAGAAATAAAGGAAACCATTTGGGTCAAAAACAATGCGAGAACCGTAATGATGACGTGTCGTTGTGTAGAGGTCGTGAGGTGCTTCGTAAATCACCTCCTGATCGGTCCAAGCATGATCTTGGAGTTTTCCTCGGACAATGCGTGTCATAGCTGGTTTCCGCTCGCCTTCCGCATCACTGAGTAAATGGCTGTAGGATAGGTAAACCCATCCATTTTTCGCATAATCAGGGTCAACTGATACATCGAGTAAGCCTCCCTGACCTTCGTGCAGAACCGAGGGCGTCCCTTCGATGGCTTCAGGGTGCAATTTTCCACCCTCCAGTAATCGCAGCCGGCCGGGGCGTTCGGTGATCAGTGCCCTTTCTTCATCAAGAAAATCAATCGCCCATGGGATATCCAATCCCTCCGCAACGACATCAATCCTTAATTCATAATCCAGTGTAAAAATCTTTTTGGGTGTTGGTGGTCGGGTTGAGCCAGATTTCTTTTCGGATTCAAATACAAAATCCAATACTCGATTAATGGCATCATCAGAAAGGGCCTCCTCAAAAGCTGGCATGGCAAAATCTGAGATGCCATATTTGATATTTCGGAAAATATGGCTCCGTTTGGATCCAAATTGCCATACGGCATCTTTGAGGCTTTGTGCTTGCCCACCTTGTAATTCCTGACCGTGGCATTGCGCACAGGCCTGTGCGTAAATTGCTTTGCCGGTTGGTTTCGATTGTGCATTCAGGTGCAAACCAGCACTGCCAATCATCATGCATGCCCAGGCGAGGATTTTGAAACAAAGTTTATGAGTATTCATGGTTTTCTGATTTGAAGGATGATACCTGCAGGTTTTGATTTTTGCATTTCAGAATTAATAACCGCCACCCCCAAGTTTTGTTTCTTTTACTGATTTTCTGAGAGCTTTGGTGGAGTTTTTTTCGGCGCGAGCTCGTGCTTTGTAATCATCCAGCAATGTTTTGGTCGCGGAGGCTCCTACGCGACGGACCCCAAGGTCTCGGCAGTGCATGAGTGCATCCAAATCTCTAACTCCTCCTGCGGCCTTGATGTTTATTTTGCTGCTGCATGTCTTGCGCATCAGTTGCAGGTCGTTCTCTGTTGCTCCTTCATACCCGTAACGTCCATCCTTGCCTTTTACGAACCCATATCCCGTTGAAGTCTTCACGTAATCGGCTTTGGCGGTTTCACAAATTCTACATAGCTTCTTTTTAATACGATCGTTTGGCATGAAGTCGTTTTCAATGATGACTTTAACAATACTACCTCGTTTGTGGGCTGTCCTGACGACCGCTCTGATGTCTTTTTTTACGTAATCCCAATCGCCAGAAAGTGCCTTGCCTATATTAATCACCATGTCAATTTCCGTTGCTCCATCCTCACAGGCTTGCTCTGTTTCGAATACTTTGACTTTTGTCATGTTTCCACCATGGGGAAATCCTACGACCGCACCGACTGCAACGCTGGTTCCTTTCAGAATTCTGGCAGCCATTTTGACGGCGTAAGGTTTGATGCAGACAGAGGCTACTTTGTATCGGGTAGCAAGCTTGCATTCTCTTTCCATTTCCTTATCGGTCATGGTCGGGTGCAGAAGCGAGTGATCGATCATTCCTGCGATCTCTTCGTAAGTATATTTCATTGGTGGCGGTGTTATGGGATCATTCAGGGTAGAAAGTTTTTCAGGTAACGATAACTTTGACTGAGTGCTGCTTTGCGTGCCTGCTGACTTCCTTCGTAAGCACGGTCTTCGACTTCAACACAGACTGCGCCTCGGTAGCCTGCGTCTCCAAGCTCCGAGAGAAATTTGCCCCAATTAACTTCACCCAGGCCCGGAAGTTTGGGGGAATGATAGGATAACGGTGTGGCCATGATTCCCACATCATCGAGCTGATCTTGATCCAAGCGTACGTCTTTTGCGTGAACGTGCACGAACCGATCAGCGAATTCACGAATGGGTTTCAGGTAATCCATGTGCTGCCAAACCATATGGGAGGGATCGTAATTCAGCCCGAAATTCTTTGAAGGGATGACCTCAAACATACGACGCCACATCGCAGGAGAATGGGCCAGGTTCTTCCCTGATGGCCATTCGTCCTGAGTGAAATACATCGGGCAATTTTCAATACCGATTTGAACGCCATGATCCTCTGCGAGTTTAATGATGGAAGGCCAGGTTTTTCTGAAGGACTTGAAATTAGCGTCATCGCTTAGGCTCGGTTCTGCACCGATGAAGGTATTTACGATACTCACGCCTAATTTAGGAGCAGATTTAATGAGCTTTTTAAGATGGGCCAGGGCGGGGCGAGCGTGTTGTTTGTCTTTGCTGAGTAGGTTAGGATAATAACCCAGAGCGGAAATGGAAACACCTTTGTTGTTCAGTTTCCCTGCGATGTCATCGGCTTTGTGTTTATTGAGTCCTTCAACATCGATGTGGGTGATCCCTGCATAACGCCGATCTGCTTTGCCCTTGGGCCAGCACATGACCTCGATACAGTCATATCCAATTTTAGCGGCAGTATCTGCGACTGACTCCAAATTTTGATCGGGCATTATTGCGGTGACAAATCCTAATTGCATCATGATTCTTTCAATGGTGTTTATGATGTTAAAAATATTAATCCAAATTCTTGAACGGATATAATGTGGATGGCGATCTAGCCTCCTGCATTAACTTAGCCATTTCTTTCAATAGGGCCGGATGTTCAGAAGACAGATCGTTTGATTCGGAGGGATCTGTCTCAAGATTGTAAAGCTCGGTTTGAATACCCTTTTTGAATATATTCTGGCGAACTGCTTTCCAGTTTCCCATGCGTAAGGCCTGCTGCCCCCCATAAGATGGGAATTCCCAATAAAGATAGGCATGGGATTTCTGGTTTTGTTTCCCGAATAATGTAGAAGCCAGATTGATACCGTCGGTATTTTCCGGGATGGATTTTGTATTCCCGGTCATCGCTAGAATCGTGGGCATCAGGTCCCAAAAAGCTGCGGGTTCGTCACTGATTTGTCCCTCGGGTATTTTGCCCGGCCAGCTCGCTACCATGGGGACTCGAATCCCTCCCTCATACACACTGCCCTTGAGACCTTTAAATTTACCTGCTGATTCAAAGAAATCTGAATCACTGCCACCTAGTCGATCGTAAGTAGGTCCATTGTCTGATGTGAAAATAACCAGGGTATCTTCCTCCAATCCCATCGAGCGGACCTTGTTCATGACCAACCCAACTCCATAATCAAGATACGACACCATGGCAGCATACCCTGCTCTTGGCGAGGGGTGTTTAAGATAGCCGCGGTGCTTGTATTCCTCCTCTACGATATCATCCGTATACCAGTCAACCGCCCATTGAGGTACCTGGATTGAGAGGTGGGGGATCGTAAATGGCATGAATAAAAAGAAAGGATCTTCTTGGTGAGCATCCATGAAGGCGACGGCTTCTTCAATGAAGCGATCCTGAGAAAATGTCTCTCCATACAATGTTCTATCATTGCCTTGTAGAATCTCTTTCTTTCCATTGCGCCAAAGAAATTTCGGGTAATGATTGTGGGCGTGGACCTGGCAGTTGAATCCGTAAAAAAGATCGAACCCCTGCTTGTTGGGATCGCCCGTCGTTCCAAAGTGGCCCAATCCCCATTTACCCATGGCACCCGTGGCATACCCTTGTGATTTCAACGCCTCTGCCAAGGTTATTTCATCCTTTGGAATTGGAAACTGCCCGGGGAATTCCCACTCGTATTCTTTTTTGATGTGATCCAGACCTTTAGGATTTCGGTTGTCACGTATGTAGGCATGCCCGCTGTGTTTTCCTGTCAATAGCATCCCACGTGAAGGAGCGCAGACGGGAGAACCTGAATAGAACTGGGTCATCCGCAAACCACGGTCTGCAAGAGCATCAATGTTAGGTGTTTTGATGTAATTTTGGCCGTAACAACCTAACTCCTGATAACCCAGATCATCTGCAAGGAAGACAATGACGTTGGGTTTGCGTTTTCCGGACTGTCCACAAGCTGAGCTTAGAAAAAGTCCGGACAGCAGAACAAGTGCATAAACTTGCCAATGTGCGGGTCGGATGATGTGCATTCATCAAAGTTAGAAGTTGAGTTGGAACAGGACAATCCTAAACCTCGGATGGATTGCTTCCATTCAGTCCTTCTATCCTGGTTCAATCTGGATGATGTTTTCTCTTCTGATGCTGGCTCGAACGAAAAAAAAGCTCATCTGGCACGCTCAGATAAGAGCGTCTTGAGGCATGTCAGCATGGTTTGGGTCTGGTTGAATCATGTGAAGTTGATGATCCAACAAGCTGAAACATTCGGGTCTGTTGATCAAGACATCGCAAACTGTTTTAACCTGTCTCCAATTTGATTGGCCAGTGCCTTCATCATTTCAGCATCTCTGGCCACCGATGCGATCATAAAGCGTTTCTTCGATTCCGGTATTTTTCATTTCAATAGATTGTCTGTGCAAGTGAATTGATTTACAAGTGATCCATATGTATTTTCCAAGGGAACTACTTAAAGATTGCAACTTGATTTTGGAGGCTCTGACATTAGCTTCAAATTTCCAATGACCCTGCAAAGCCTTGTGATTTTCAGTAAGTGATGCGTTATTTAGACATGAAATCAGATCTGGAATAAATTCGCCATGAGCCAACATTTCAAATTTTCAGTGTATATCAGAAATAACCGGTTATTTTTTTTCCCAGGGTGCCTTCTCCTCACACTCCTGTTGTCTGGATGTAAAAAGGAAACTCCGCAAAACCTTCAGCCTTCACACGATAATCAGCAACAAGCTGTGAATCGTAAGTTAGTGCCGCCTTCAGTTGAGGTGCCAGAATTGAGTGCCGATGAAGTCCCTCCCGCCTTGTTGATGACTGAATTTCTTGCTGCCAACGATAGTGGTTTAAAAGATGGAGATGACGATCGTACGGATTGGATTGAAATTCATAACCCTGGTCAAACCCCGTTGAACCTATCGCAATTCGCATTGACACAAGACCGTCAATTGGAAGAGCTCTGGGAGTTCCCATCTTTTCTGATGGGATCTGGCGACTATTTAATTGTTCATGCTTCAGGTAAAAATCGCCGATTGCCCAATGAGGAGTGGCATACAGATTTCAAATTAAATGCGGACGGTGAGTTTTTGGCGATTGTGATGAAGGAGTCGAGGTCCATTGTTCACTCTTTCGGTACGCGTTACCCTCAACAGCAGGATGACATTTCCTATGGTATTTCCTCTGATTGGGCACCCGGGGAATTTCTATTGGATTTTGAAAGTCATTTCCTTACCCCTTCACCAGGGAAAATCAATAGCGAGGTGCTCTTTGGTTTTGTTGAGGATGTCAGTTTCAGTTTGGAACGAGGTTTCAAGGAAGAGCCTTTTGAGCTTATCTTGCGCAATTCGACTCAAGGGGCAATCATTCGCTACACAACCGATGGAACCGCCCCTACCGCCGAGCATGGGGAAATATTCGAATCCTCAATGAATGTGGATGCGACGACAGTGATTCGCGCCGCTGCTTTCAAGGATGGCCATGCTCCCTCAAGTGTCATGACGCATACTTATCTCTTCCTTGATGACGTGGTGCGTCAATCCCCGGATGGGGTGCCTCCCATTGGGTTTCCTTTTGATTGGAATAATAATTTGGTTGATTATGGGATGGATCCCCGAGTGGTTGATCAGTCGGTTTACAGCAAGGAGGTCCTGACAGGGTTTCGTGATTTACCCGTCATTTCCATTGTAATGGATATTCATGATATGTTTGGCAAGGAAAAGGGGATCTACAGCCATGCTCGGGAGGATGGTCGCAAGTGGGAACGTCCTTGTTCGGTGGAATACTTTCACTCAGGCCCGCAGCCAGGTTTCGAAATAGATTGTGGGATTCGTATTCGTGGAGGATTCAGTCGCATGGATAATAATCCTAAACATTCCTTCCGTCTTTTTTTCAGGGATATTTATGGTCCATCAAAATTAGAATTCCCACTCTTCGAGGGTTCTTCGGTAACCACTTTCGATAATTTAGACATACGCACATCACAAAACTACAGCTGGAGTTTCGGCAGGGATGGTGGAAATGGATTGTTTGTCAGAGATCTGGTCAATCGTGATATTCAGCGTTCCATGGGTCACTTATCTCCAAATGGAGATTTTTGCCATTTGTTTATCAATGGAGTTTACTGGGGACTTTATAACACTTGCGAGCGTCCGGAGGCGTCTTTTGCCTCTGATTACCTGAAAGGTGGTAAAGAAGATTTCGACGTTATTAAAATACAGAACGGAGGTGGTGAACGAACCTTTGCAACGGACGGCAACACGGATGCATGGAGGCGTCTGTGGGAGGCGGCAAAAAAGGGAGTGAAGTCCAATGAAGATTATTTTCAACTTCAGGGTAAGCACAGAGACGGGAGTGAGGATCTCGATTCTGAGGTTTTGCTTGATGTCGGAAACCTGATTGATTACATGCTGATCATCATTTGGTCGGGTAACAAGGACGCCCCAGTCAGTGCCTTCTCGGGAGACTGGGCTTCAAATAATTGGTATGGCATGCGTAATCGCAACCATCGTGAGGGCTTTCGATTCATTATTTGGGACTCTGAACATACCATGCTCAAAGAAGATCTGGAAATCAACCGCATTGGCCCCTTTCCAGCAGGGAATGAATTTTCATCCAGTAACCCACAATACGTTTGGCAACGGTGTTTAGAGAATGAGGAGTTTCGGATGAAGGTTGCAGATCGTATTCATCGGCACTTTTTCAACCATGGATTGTTAGAGCCTGATCAGCTGAAAGCCTTGTTTGATCACCGCGTGGATCAGATCAAAAATGCCGTTGTCTGTGAGTCTGCGCGCTGGGGAGATTCTCAAGCTCCAAACATTGCGGGTAAAAGTACTCCTGGCCGTTTTCCTTTGACCCGTGATGTCCATTGGTTGAAAGCAGTAAACTACACGCGCAATGAATACCTCTCCCAGCGATCGGACATTGTCATGGCACAATTATTTGCCAAAGGTCTTTATCCTGACGTGACTGCCCCGGTTCCTTCTTTTACAGGTGAAGGAGGCGCAGCGCAATTGGCTCTCAGTGCAGGAAAAGGCATCATAATCTTCACGATTGATGGGCCGGATCCACGCATGATCGGCGGTAAGCGGAACGCGTCAGCGACTACCTATCAGAAACCCATTCCAAAACCAGGGGAGTTTCAAATGCTCAAAACACGGACCTTTTATGAAGGTGAGTGGAGTGCTTTGCTGGAGATTGAATTTTGAATGAACATTATGCATGCCCTTCGGCATGAGCGGGCTCTTTGTGTTGAATCACCAACCAGTAACCGGTTTGTGAGAGTGATGTCTCATTTGTGGATTGTCATTATTCACAGGCAGGAGTTAAACTAACCACTATGGAACAGGATCAGTTGAGAGAATTATTTCGCATGCAGAAGGCGTTGAATGAGCGTATTGGTGTGCAGACGGAGTCAATGTCCGAGGAGCAAAAGACCGAGTGGGTGCTCAATTACTGCCGGGCAATGAATCAGGAATTAGCTGAACTTACTGACAGTGTGCCTTGGAAATGGTGGGCAAAATATCAGGAGTTCGATGAACAGAATGCCCGTGTGGAGGTGGTAGATTTATTTCACTTTTTAATCAGCATGGCTCAGGTTCTCGGGATGACTGCGGACGATGTTTTTCAAGCATATCTCAAAAAAAATGAGGTTAACTTCAAGAGGCAGGAATCAGGATACACGGAAAAGGATCAATCAGATTCCAAGCACATATAAGGCTCTGACATGCACCCACAGTTAAAAATGAAAACTCTACCAACTTTGCTCGCAAGTCTCTTGGCAGTCTCGTGCTCCATTCAGGCGGCTAACTGGTCAGCTTTAAGAGGAAGTGATGGCACAGCAGTCAGTTCTGAAAGTGAATTCCCTCTCTCATGGTCAGCAAAGGAAAATATTGCATGGAAAACAACGTTGTCCGGCAAAGGGACTTCTTCTCCTATCGTGCATGGCAATCTCATTTTTGTGACAACACAACTTGAGAATGAAGACCTGATGACACTTTCTTTTGACCTGAAAACCGGTCGTCCAATATGGGAAAAGAAAATGGGTAACGGACGACTCCCTACCCATGATTTTCACAATATGGCAACACCTACCCCTGTTACGGACGGGAAGCATGTTTGGGTGTTTTTTGGAACCGGTGATTTGGTATGTCTTACCACATCAGGCGAAGAAGTTTGGCGGCGTAATTTGCGCACTGAGTATGCGGACTACAACACCAATCACGGAATGGGAAATTCGCCCCTTCTGCATGATGGTTCGCTCTACATTGCCTGTATGCATCAAGGCCCTTCCTACCTTTTAGCCCTGAACGCGGCCACTGGCAAAATTCTTTGGAAGAAGGATCGCAACCTCGAGGCCCGTGAAGAAGGTAATGATTCCTATTCCACTCCCATTGTTGTTGAGGTAAACGGTCATGACCAAATCGTTTTATCCGGCGCCGAGCATTTAAATGCCTATGACCCGATTACTGGCAAAGAGATCTGGCGAGTAGGGGATCTGCAAGTGCCTCATCCGTATGGACGCACCATTGCGGGACCTACTGCGGGTGAAGGAAAGGTGATTACTGTTGCCTCTGGATTCAGAAATCAGGGTTTTCTTGTTGGTGTTACACCTGCTCATGAAGGGGATTCGGCTGTTATCGATCATGATTGGAAGCAAAAACGATACTCCCCCGATTGTCCAACTCCGGTCATTTATGGAGGTAAGGTTTTTACCATTCGTGATGACGGTATGGCATCCTGCATCGACATCAAAACAGGGAATGCCCATTGGCAAGAACGATTATTTGCTGAAAATGTCAAAGTCAGCCCCGTGGCTGCAAATGGTTATATTTATTTCACGACGGGGAGAGCCAATACCAAGGTGTTAAAAGCATCAGAAACATTTGAAATTGTGGCAACAAATGAACTCAACGAAGAAACGCTGTCTACGCCCGCACTCAGTTCTGGTAACATCATCATACGCACCTTCGAATCGCTGTATTGCATTCGATAATCGTGGCTTTCAAATTGAGAAGGCAAAAACGTCATTGTCGAGCTTGTGCTCAGCCATCCGCCCTTCCTGTCTGGTATTGTTTACAGGGACCATGGAAACGCAGGAAATTTTTCCCCTCAATGGTTTTTTCTTTTGAATCTGCAATGCCCACGGGGCGATGGGAAGCCAGTGAGAAGTATCTTTTCAGAAGTGAAATCGAGGGTTGGGGGGAGATGCAACCAAAACCTCCCTCCCAACCTAGACCTGTCCAACCGAACAGAAATCCACCCATGGATTAAAACAAAATATTCAAATCTTTTCCCCTCACTTCAATTGTGCGGAATTAAGGAGATTTCCTGACGAAAGAATTCTTTTCTTGTATGTGACTCTATGGGTTTTCGCCGTCAGCATCTATTACAAACCGAGGTTGGGTTTGTAATAGATGCTGCAACAGCATCGCTTTTCAGGGAGGATGCTTGACAGGTGATTCCCGATCGCTACTGTCCTAAAAGATCTTTGAATTTTAATTGGATTCATGAAAGTGAATCTGTCCGAAAACAAATCAATGACAGGGAACCCCGTGAAATCCGGGGACGGTTGCGCCACTGTGAGAGGTGACAAGTTTCCATCAGCCACTGACCTTAAGGTCGGGAAGGCGGAAGCAAGGTTAATAACCTCGAGTCAGGATACCGGTTGATTTGTTCTCGTCTGAGTCCAAACAGGACTTACTTCTCCGTCAACGAGAAGGATGAGGCCAGCCGAAAACGCGAGTGCGTTTTCGGGATGCATTGTTGTTGTTTTTACAGCCTTCATTCTCCATGTGATGGGAATGAAGGCTTTTTCATTCCCATCCTTCTGGTCTGCAATATCGAAAATCAACTTGCACTAGCAAGTGAAAAATGACCAGACAGCATGCATTGTATCAAAATAAACATTAAAATAATCGTCGTCACTTTTTTATTGGGTTCCATCCCTGCATCGAAGGCAACCTCATTTGTCTCTTCAGTTGTCGGATATCATCCGGGCTCGGGCTTTGCCGTCGAGTTTGGTTCCGGCTTGGGTTTCACCAACACATTATCCGTCATAGGGGAGCCATCAAGGGAAACTCCTGGTGAATGGGGAGGCGAGGTCAATCCATTCTCACCTCCTTACCTGGCGGATCAATTGTTATCCATAGGGGAAGGCGGATACGTTACCCTGACATTCAACCAGCCTGTCTTCAATTCACCCAACAATCCATATGGCTTGGACTTTATTTTATTTGGAAATGCGGGCTTCAATATCACAAACGGAGATTACTCGGGCGGCGGCGTGACCGATGGTTCGGTTTTCGGCAGCGATGTATCGACTGCATCGGTCTGGGTCAGCGAGGATAACCAAAATTATTTTTTACTTGATCAAAAAAAGTCACCCAAGGTGGACGGCTATTTTCCCATCGACGGACAGGGTGAATTCAGCCTGCCGGTTAATCCTGCAACACTTCCATCGGATTTTGCCGAAGCCGACATGGAACAAATCCGCCATCTCTATCAGGGTGCAGGCGGAGGTAGTGGCTACGATTTGGATTGGGCTGAAGGTACACCCAGATTGCGTTCGATTCGTTACATCAAGGTCATGGTGGAATCCGGTAAAATTGAATTGGATGGAGCATCGATAGTAGCTCCTGTTTCCAATGCGAGCTGGGCCTCATTGGAGGAAGATTTTTCCAATGACCCTTTGCGCGCCAATCATTGGGAAATTTTCGGAGATACGCGTCTTTTCGAATGGGATCATGCCGAAGAGCGTCTGGCTGTGAATTGGGATTCCAGGCTTTCGAATAGTTATTTCTACATTCCATTTGGGAGTAAAGTATCCCGACACGAAAATTTTTCCCTGAAATTTGAAATTCAGCTGAACCAACTTGAACTTGGAATTGATCCAGCAAAACCCTTCACCTTTCCTTTGGCCGTTGGACTTGTGAATCTGGCCTCGGTAACCCGGCCCTCTTTCTATCGAGGTTCCGGTATCCATGAAGAATTCGGGCCCCGCGGTCTGGTGGAGTGGAGTTATCACGCTGATTCAGGTTTTGGGGCGACGATTTCTTCAGGTCTCATTTCTCTCGACAATCAATGGTCCCTCTCCAACACCTTTCCTCTGGAAATGCAGATGGGTGCCACTTACCAGGTCGAAATGACGATGAACGCCGAAGCCGAAACCTTGACGACAACCATGTTCGAAAATGGGGAACCATTCGGCCCTATCAAGGATGCGAGCCTATCCGAAGTTTTCGGTGGTCCGGAAGGTGGCTTTACTGAAATCGACGTAGATGCTTTCGCCATTGCCAGCTACAGCGACGGTGGTCAAACTTCGCCCGAATTTGCTGGATCAATCCTTGCCAGTGGCTGGTTGGATAACATTGCTGTTCAGCGTGATTCATCGATCAGGATCGAGAGCCTGCTCTCTCCAGACAACGGTATCGGGGTGCAAGTCCAAGGGAAGTCAGGTTGGGAATATTGGCTGGAAATGACCACGGACTTTTTGCGCTGGGAAACTCGGGGGCATGCCAAATCAGACGGCAACCAACTTATTATTTTACAGGATCAAGGCATGGTCCACTCGAAAGGCTTCTATCGAGTGGTAGGAATCCGCTCATGAAACGGACTGCTTCCGGATTTACTCTTGTCGAGCTACTGGTGGTGTTCACCATCACCAGTATCCTCGCTTCCATGATTGCCGTAGGTATCTCTGGCGCCAAAGGTCACTCCAAGTCAATGGTTTGTGTTTCGAACTTGAAACAGCTGGGGTTGGCTTCACAAATGTATTGGGACGACAATGCCCAGCAAACCTTCCCTTTTTCAAGTTCACGAGACGAGAATGGTCAGTCCTACTGGTTTGGCTGGCTGGGAGCAGGATTAGAGGGTAAGCGGGAATTGGACCGGACCAGTGGAGCCATCTGGCATTATCTCGGAGGTAGAGGTGTTCAATTATGCCCTTCATTCAGATATCAAGACCCTTCCTATAAACCCAAAGCCATGTCCGCCTCGTATGGCTATGGATACAACCTTCATCTTACAGGTTTCAATACAGGAATCTCTGGGTTGCAAAAAGGTGGGCTTCTCATGTCGCAAGTAGCTTCGGCCTCGTCCACTGCACTCTTTGCTGATTCAGCTCAAATCAATGATTTTCAGCGGCCAGCTTCTCCTGATCAGCCAATGATCGAGGAGTTCTATTTTGTTAGTCGAGGATCAGCCATGTATGCCAATGGCCATTTTCGTCACCGTCGCCGGGCTCAAACGGTCTTTTGCGACGGGCACGTATCTCCTGAAACTTCAGAAAATGGGACTACTGACTTCCGGTTGCCTGACGCTGGGGTGGCGCGTTTGCGAGCTGATGTTTTGATTCCGTGAAAACAGTTGTTTACGTTGGCTAGATATCCACCTTAGTTCTGGATGTCAGCCCTATGAAATGGAATCGTCGGCAACATTTAGCTCAGAAGAGACTTCTGTTGCCTTTGATCGGCTTTTCAGTCGCCACTGACGGACACCGACTCCAGCTACGGTCAGGACAACGACCAAGGCCAGACCTGGCATGATCAAAGACAGAATTGATGTCCCCACCGCGCCGCCAAGTTCTGCCGTTGCTACCAGAGGATTTCCCAATCCAGCTGTCAGCATTGTGCTGCCTCCCCTGATGACCGCCATCGCCACATGAACCGCACCTGCGATACCCCCGCCAGCAATCAATGCCAGCGACCAACTCATCATGGGGCTCAGTTCCGTAAATATGGATGCACTCACGATAGTGCCTGCTACCACTGCCGCTGGAGCTGCCACTGTATCGAGGAAATGGTCAAGAACAGGAAGGTAATAGGCTCCTATTTCCAGTGCCACTGCCACGCCCAGAGCAGTGACTGCTGGCAAGGTGCTCATCCAAGCGAAACTGTCGGAAAGTTCAAGATGTCCCGAAAGGGCTGCCAAGCTGATGATAAAAGGTGGAACAAAAATGCGAAAACCACAAGAAGCACTCAGGCCAAGCCCGATAAAAATGCTCAGCAAGGCCGAAGAAGGCGTTTGTATCAATTCCATAGTTTTATACTTTTGATCGCTGGATTTCCAGCTTTTCATTTAAAACACTTCAAATCTTATCAAGGTTTCAAAGAAATGCATTTATAATCTGCCGTTTGGATTGGAATGGGAGGTGAACTAACTCGATTCGCAGTAATCCTCTTGACCTTGATACCGCATTCGCACTATGTTCCGAAGTTTCAGGCACATCCATGTTGTCTCAGTTTAAGAGCTTATTCTCCAATGATATTGGAATTGATTTAGGGACGGCGAACTCGTTGGTTTACGTTCGTGATCAAGGTATCGTACTCAGAGAACCTTCTGTAGTGGCGATTCAGGCGGGGACAACAAACGTGCTTGCGGTGGGGCTGGAAGCCAAAGAAATGCTGGGAAGAACTCCCAGTAACATCGTGGCCATCCGACCGATGAAGGATGGTGTAATCGCTGATTTTGAGATTACCGAGTCGATGCTTCGCTCATTCATTCAAAAAGTCCATTACCGCAAACTCATCGCACCACGCGTCGTCGTGGCTGTTCCTTCCGGAATCACGGAAGTTGAAAAGCGGGCCGTGAAAGATTCAGCTACACATGCTGGAGCCCGCGAAGTCTACCTGATCGAACAACCCATGGCTTCTGCCATAGGAGTTGGATTACCCGTACATGAACCCGCTGGAAATATGATCGTCGATATTGGCGGGGGTACATGTGAAATAGCCATCATATCGTTGGCTGGAATCGTCTTTGCCCGCAGCCTGAGGGTAGGGGGAGACGAATTTGACGAAACAATCGTGGCACACATGAAACGTGCCTATAACCTAATGATCGGCGAACGCACTGCGGAGGAGATTAAAATCCGCATAGGTTCGGCTTTTCCCTTGGAGCAAGAGCTGACTATGGAAGTCAAAGGAAGGGACCTGAGCTCTGGACTCCCCAAAACATTATCGATTTGTTCAGAAGAGATACGAGATGCTCTGAAAGAACCATTGAATAGTATTTTAGAATCGATTCGTATCACATTGGAACGTTGCCCACCTGAACTCTCCTCCGATCTCGTAGATCGCGGCATTGTTGTAGCAGGTGGTGGCGCATTACTGAGAGGCATTGATCGCCTCATTGCTGAAGAAACCGGATTACCTGTTCATATTGCTGATGATCCTTTGACCGCCGTTGCAGAAGGCACCGGTCGTGTTTTGCAAGAGCTTCAGTTCCTTAAACGAGTCGCTTCCTCAAGCCGAACCTGATTTTTGCGCGTTCGCTCCGAAACTACGGAGCGGGATGCTAAAGCAGCCTAATATAGTGTCATTTTGCTCGGTGATGACAGCAGGTATCGTCCTGCTGAGTCTACCGGCGCGCATGAATAACCAGCTTAAATGGATGGTTGCAGGCGCCTTTCTACCCTTTCTTGGGCTCGCTGAGGCTGTCGATGAAAAGGCTGAATCACTTCAATCCATTGTTGTTTCCAAGCAGGAACTGTTACGTGAAAACCAGCAGCTGCGTCGAGAGGTTCAAAACTACAAAATTGCTCTTCTAAAGAATCAGACCATTGCTACTGAGAACGCCTTGTTGCGTCAACAACTTGGGTGGCGTGAAAACCTTCCCTGGCGGCTCTTGCCAGCAAGAGTGCTTGTCAAAGACCCGACGAACTGGTGGCGAAGCCTCTACATTAATTTAGGCTCTGACGATGGTATCGTTGAAAATTCCCCCGTTTTATCGCCCTCAGGACTGGTTGGGAAGATTGAACAGGTTGAAAGTCACCGTTCCCTCGTGCGTCTTGTAGGCGACCAGCATTGTAAAGTCGCTGCCATGCTGGCTATTTCACCTCGACAAGGCAAAGATGAATCCGCTCATGGCACAATCACGCCTGGAGCAGACACATTGCTGAACCCTAGATTAGTGGACTTTCATCACCTGCCAGTTGGAACAGAGCCAGAACCTGGAGCCAAGGTAATTACAAGTGGATTGGGGGGTGGCTATCCGAGAGGCATTCCCGTTGGACGTATCATTGATAGCCGATCCTCTGCATCTGGCTTGTTCGCTGAGGCTCGTGTGCGATTGGCGGTTGATTTAAATCGTTTGGAAATGGTTTGGGTAAAACTCCCTGACCAGAATGTTCCCGCAACTGAGGAGGGAATGTAACAGATATGCACCTGACTCCTGTTTTATACGCGCCATGATGTCACGTCCAACATTCACATGTCTGATATTGATGGCGATGGTCGTGACTTATGTGCAATCACATTGGTCCATGATGGAGGGAATGTGGCGTGCGCAGATTGATCTGCTGCCGGTTTTTGCTGCATTTGCTGCCTTGCATGGAGGCTTGGGTCCCATCATTGGCTTGGCGCTGATTGCCGGCTCCTGGTTGGACGTGTTGTCTGCCAATCCTCTTGGAACATCTCTGGTTTCGTTGTTTCTGACCGCATTGATTTTGCATCGGCTCCATGAAGTTCTGCTCAAAGGCCAGTTGGCCGCTCAGTTTTTTGTCTGTCTGGCCGCAGGCGCATTTGGGCCTACCATATCCTGCCTTTTTCTTTGGGGAATGAGCATGCAGCCTTTGGCTGGCTGGGGAACTTTATGGCAAATAGTTGTCAATGCCATGATCTGTGGTGTAGCAGGGCCTTTTATATTTCTTATCCTGAATCAAATGGATCGCTTGGTTTCCTATGAGCCGGTGGCTCAGCCATGGAATCGATCCGTGGTCGAAGTTAAACGCAGCAAGCGATATTGAAACGCTGAGTATGAATCCCGTTAAAAACATGCGACGCGAAGATATGGGCCTTCAATGGTTAGCCATTGGTCTGTTTTGCTGTTTCGTCATATTGGCGGGGGGGCTTTGGTATGTTCAGATTGTTTCTTTCAAGAAATACGAAAAATATCGAGAAGTACAGTCTTACCGCACGGTTCGCATTCCTGCTCCCCGGGGATTGATCTACGACCGGGATGCGCAGTTGCTTGCAGATAATGAACCGAACCTCAACATCGTGGTGTATCTGGATCAATTAAGAGAAGATTTTACTCGTACGTATCACGATTTGAAGGGCGACAAGGACTTACCTTATCTCGAAGGGCTTGAATTAGAAAAAGATGCCCGGTATCTCACCGTGAGTAACATGGTATATGAGGCCAGTGTGATTATCGGTAAGCCCAGTGCTCTGGTTCGTTCTGAATTTGAATCTCATTATTATCGGCATCGTTATATGGCCATGCCCGTATTGACGGGGTTAAGTCGTGAGCAAATGGCCCGATTCATGGAGCAAGGGTCTCGATTAAAGGGTTTCGATTTGGAAGTTCGATCCAAGCGCCGTTATCCCAACGGCTCTCTAGCTGCCCATCTTTTGGGCTACATGAGACCACGACAGCGCACTTCAAATGAAGAGACAGCGACACTGCAGATGTCTTTTGACTATGAATTGCCCGATTTCATGGGCAAATACGGACTTGAAGGTCAATATGAGGATGAGCTAAGTGGTGAACCCGGTGCAAAATCCATCCTCGTTAACAATATGATTTACCGCCAAGAAGAGGAAGAATGGCTTCCCTTGCTTCCCGGTAAGCACCTCTATCTCACGTTAGATGTCGATATTCAGAAAGCTGCCGAAGATGCCCTGCGGTATTTGAATCCAAACCAGCAAAGGCGAGGCGCTATCGTAGTGATGGATTGCAATAATGGCGATGTTCTTGCCTTAGCTTCAGCACCTACCTTTGATCCCAATATCTTTACTGGTTTTCTGCCCGCATCGGTTTTTAACCCAATGATCGACCCGAAAGGTTCGCTGCCTCTTTTCAATCGCGCAACCTATGGACGTTATCATCCTGGGTCAATCTTCAAGATCATGATTGGTCTGGCGGGATTGGAATCAGGGATTATTGATCCGGAAGCCGAGTTTTTCGGACAAGGTTATTTTCCGATGAGAGGGCGTAGGATCGATGATACTGCTGGTGCGGGTTATTTCAATTTTGAACGTGCGTTCTACAAGTCTAGCAATGCCTATTTCATTCATTATGGCTTGAAATTAGGGCCTGAAACGATTGTGGACTATGGTAACCAGATTTTTCTGGGTAAGGAAACCGGACTACTGCCAGCACAGGAAACAGGCGGCTACTTTCCAAGTAAACAAACGGTGCGCAAGGGATGGCACCCCGGGGATACGGCCAATCTCAGTATTGGGCAGGGTAAAATTGATGTGACTCCCCTTCAAATGGCAGTAATGACCTCAGCTGTCGCCAATGGTGGAACGGTGTTCTGGCCGCGTATCGTGGCTGGTTGGGAATCAATGATGCCAAACGGCGGCTCAGTTTTTGAACCAGAGCCAGAGGGACGTATTCGCGGCAGGCTGAGGGTTTCACCACAAAGTATTGAGATTCTTCAAAAGGCGATGCTGGCTGACGTGGAAAACAGGAATGGTTCAGGATCCATCTGCCGTGTCCCTGGCTACCTCATTGGCGGAAAGACGGGCACAGCAGAAACCAGTTTTAAAAACAGTAATGGCAGGCGTATCAAGCATACCTGGTTCGTAGCCTATGCGCCTCATGAAAATCCGAGGTATGCCGTTGTGGTGCTTGATAGTGAGGGGTTGTCCGGGCGCAGCAGTTGCGCTCCTCTAGCCAAAATCGTTTTTACGTCACTGAAGGATTTGCCAAACCCTTCACACATTGAACCAAGAAAAAAGGTATTTACTCTGGGGGATAATGCACGCTCGCTCTAAACATTGGACGCACCGGATTGACTGGGTTTTGCTACTTGCCTTGATCGGGTTAGCATCGATCGGCGTTGCATTCATTTACAGTGCTGCCTCCGTGCATGGCATTACCGATCCTGAGCATTGGTTTCAGCATCGATTTGTCAGGCAAATATTTGCCTGCGTCCTGGGGTTTGGATTTGCGGTTGGCGTATGTTTTGTGGATTATCATTTGATAGCAAGGTGGTCGATGCTCTTTTACTGGGGAGCGATTATTGCCCTGCTTGTGGTATTGTTTTTTGATCCTATTCATGGGGCCCGCCGTTGGCTTTCATTGGGGCCAATTCGATTGCAGCCCTCTGAATTTTCCAAGATTGCAACTATCTGTGCGCTGGGGCACTTTCTCAGTCGGCCTTTAGATGAACTGAGATTACCAAGTTTATTCTTTCAGACTCTGGGGCTCATAGGCCTGCCTTTCTGCCTCATCTTGATCGAGCCGGATCTTGGATCATCTTTGGTATTGATTCCGGTTGGGCTGGTGATGATGTTCATTGCAGGCATTCCAAAAATTTACCTGGCCCGACTAGTCAGCGGTTCATTACTTGTTCTGTCGTTGGTGGTTGTAGATACTCTGTTTTTCCCCAAGTTATTGCCAGTGGTTCAGCTTGAGGAATATCAGAAGAATCGTTTGCGTGTTTATTTTGGGATGTCGTTTGCTCCTCCCAATGCCACTCAGGCTGAAAAACGTAAAGCGGATCGAGAGGAACGCGAATTTTCATATAATGTCAACCAGGCGTTGATATCTGTAGGATCCGGAGGAATGACCGGAAAAGGATGGTGTCAGGGAACGCAAAATGCCTTGGGATACCTCCCTAAACCAGTAGCTCACAATGATTTTATTTTTTCGGTGATTGCCGAGGAATGGGGTTTTTTGGGCAGCATGACCGTTCTACTGCTCAACGGTGTGGTGATTATTCAAGGATTGAGAATCGCTTCTCAAGCCAGAGACAGGATGGGCAAGGTAATAGCCACCGGTGTGGTCATGCTTTGGTTCAGCCATGTGTTTATTAACATTGGTATGAACATTCGATTGATGCCCGTCACTGGGCTCCCTTTGCCATTATTGAGCTACGGAGGTTCATCCGCGCTCAGTTTCATGATGGCCATGGGGCTTTTACAAAATGTTAAAATATACAAAAGAAACTATTAAGAATATTTGATTATGAATCAACGTAAAGGGAACCGTCGTCGGAGTGGCGGTATGCGATTTAAGCCGACAGCTGGCATAGGAGCCAATAATAAGAAATCACAGCGAGCTGCGGCAGCAGCACGTGCTGAAGTGCTAGTCAATCCTACTGCTGACGAAGAGCCGGTCTACGAGAGTCAGAAGCATGCACGTGAAATTCAGCGTGCTGAGAATAAAGCAGCAGGATTACCGGCAGATTTAAGTGATGAAGCCTTGAAAGCAAAGATTGAGGCTGAAAAAGCCGAGAAAGCCGAGCAAGTTGAAAAAGCCGAGCAAGCTGACAAAGGCGAGAAATCAGGAGAATCCAAAGAGAAGGGTAAATCCAGGACATCGGGACGACGTGAAGGCAACCGGCGAGGGCCGCGTGATCGACGAGGGGACAACAAAAATAAAGATAAGCCTTATGAACCAATTGAAATTCCTGAGCAACCAGCCAAGGGAATTGTTGGCACCATCAAGGCTGCAGCGGATAAAGTCATTTCACGAGTGAAACGTGCTTTCATTCCTCTCAACCGTCAGCACAAAGAGCTGATCATCAATGTCGAACCTCTCGAATCCAGAGTGGCAGTAATTGAGGATGGTGTGCTTGAGGAGTTTACCATCGAACGAAACAACGATCATCGATTGGTTGGCAGTATCTACAAGGGAGTTGTCAAAAACCTCGAGGATGGATTGAAGGCTGCATTTGTGGATATCGGTTTTGAAAAGAATGCCTTTCTTCATTATTGGGACATAGTGCCCAACAATTTCGATAGCAACATCGAAATTGTGGAAAGGAAAAAAGGCAAGGGCAGGAAGCAGCGTCCCAAAGTTACCCAGAGGGATATCCCAAAAGTTTATCCTATCGGGACCGAGATCATCGTGCAGGTGACCAAAGGTCCCATAGGTACCAAAGGACCTCGCATCACAACCAATTTGGCGATTCCGGGTCGTTTCCTCGTCCTTTTGCCTAACTCAGACCAATGTGGAATATCCCGCAAGATTGACAATACGCAGGAGCGACAACGCCTCAAACAAATCGTTCGAAATCTAACCATCCCCGAAGGGATGGGGGTTATTATCCGCACCGCTGGTCAGGCCCAGAAGGCTCGCTACTTTGTGCGAGACCTGGCATTCCTGGTCGAAGAGTGGAAACGTATTCAAAGTCTGATCAACAATAAAAAACCACCCTATTGCGTATTTCAGGAGCCTGATTTAATCGAGCGTACGGTTCGTGATTTCCTCACTGAAGACGTAGAACGTATTGTGGTGGACTCCAAAAAGGAGAATAAACATATCCAGGAAACGATCAGCCGTATTTCCAAAAGATCAACCAACAAGGTTAAACTCTATCAGGATACACAGCCCATATTCGATCGGTTCGGTATAACCCGGCAATTGCAAAGCACTACCACCAGGCAAGTTCATCTCAAGAGTGGTGGATATATTGTGATTGATGAAACCGAGGCATTAGTTGCCGTTGATGTGAACACAGGACGCCACAAGAGTAGTCAAAAAGAAAAAGATTCGACGATTCTCAAGGTTAACTTGGAGGCTGCAGCTGAAATCACACGTCAGATGCGGTTGAGGAACATTGGTGGATTGATCATTCTTGATTTCATCGATATGAAATCAAGGCGCGATCAACAAAGCGTTTATCAAAAGGTCAAAGAAGGTCTTCGACGTGACAAGGCGAAAACGCATGTTCTGCCGATTTCTCAGCTAGGCCTGCTGGAAATGACCCGTCAAAGACAGACCGAAAGTGTGCGCGCATCAGTCAACGACGATTGCCCATACTGCAGCGGCAAGGGGAAGGTGAAAAGTGTGCTTACGATGAGTGTTGAAATTCAGCGTAAATTAGGTGAAATCCTCAAAAAACGGCAACGCGATGAGTCTGATTACCAGCTAATGATCGTGGTGAACCCCAAAGTGTTCCATCGCTTGCGTACCAAGGATGAGCAATTGGTGATCCAGATGGAAAAACAGTATTTCGGCAAATTGTCCTTCCGACCTGATCCATCTTACCATTACGAAGAGTTTCGGATTGTGGACCTGGGAACCCAAAAAGAGTTGGCCAGGTCAGAGTCCTGATTTTAGTGAATTTGAAACGAGCGCACGTGGTGCTAAAAACCTGTGCGCTCGTTTTTTAAATGTCCAGCTATTGACGCGGCCAATTAGAATGGTGGAATATGGGATGGCCTGTCTCAGTTTTAGAGTGGGATTGAGGTTGATTTGATACCATTCTTTTTTTACCTTGTGCCCATCCAAGGCATTGAACTTGCTAAATAAACTGAAGATGCAAAAGATTTACTCAATCCTGGCGCTCTGTCTGGCCGTATGCTGGACAACGCCTTGCGGCGCAGCGGAAACACAAACTTTCGTGATGGAAAACGGCAACATTATCGAGGGTAATGTTTCTGCCATGGATGAAGAAAGCATGGTTATCCGAAGGAAAATAGGCACTTTTACAGACCGAATAGATTTGGTCTTTCTTTCCCAGGAAACGCTATTGTGGCTGAAAGCGATTCCTAAATATGCTGAATTTGTGGATCCCTTCATCGAATTGCCAGAGGATGAAATCCACCCGCCGGTGATCAATGTTCGCCAGCCTGACCGCATGGAGCAGCCCGACGGGAAAACAACCTTATTTTCTACTCTTTCGACCCCAGTTGGATTCCTTTTGATATTTGCATTTTATGCAGGAAATCTTCTTGCGGCTTACGAAATTGCGGTTTTCAGGGGACGCCCCGTTGCACTTGTGTGTGGATTATCTGCGATCTTGCCCGTGATCGGTCCTATCCTGTTCATTTCCTTACCAGGGATTGAGAGTGTTTCTCAGTATGATTCTGAGCCTCTGGTGGATGATACTGGAGCGCCAGGAGCACCTCCTGCACCTGCGGCACCTGCGGCACCTTCAGGAAAGCCTGGTTTGGGGATATCCAAGGGGGGAGCAGCAGCCGGTGGTGGTGGTGGCGGTTTGGCTGGTAGTGTATTCTCAAAAGATGATACAAATTTCAATCGCAATTTTATCGAAACCAAATTCACGGAGTTCTTCCGGGTAGTGCCATCAGCATCCATCAAGAATTTAGTTCTTTCTTTCAAAACAGTGAAGCGTGAGTACGTTGCCACTCGAATTAGCCGTATTTCGGGCAGCGATCTGCATCTTCAACTCCAGCAAGGAGCAAAGGAAGTTTCTCTAAGTTTTGGAGAGATCATCAAAATTGAGGTTCGCAACAAATAGCGCACTCAGATTTCTTTAAACTCAAAACGGCCCGGACCAACTTGATGAGTTGTCCGGGTTTGTTTTTATGATGAGTTCTGTCAACTCAAGCATTGAACATTCATTTAAATCCGCGTTTAGATACCTTTGCCGTTATGATCCGAGCTGTTTTCTTTGGGACCGCTGAAATTGCCTGCCCTGTTCTTCAAACCCTGCACGATATGAGGGAAGTTCAGCTTCAGGGAATCGTCACGCAGCCAGACCGTCCGCAAGGGCGTAAACTCAAACTGCGAGCTACCCCTGTCAAGGCGCTTGCATTGGAGTTGGGACTGCCGGTTTGGCAGCCTGAACGCATTAGAAAAGACCCTGCATGTCTGGGTGAGTTAGCTGCGATGGATCTTGATGTCATGGTTGTGATGGCCTACGGACAGTTGCTTCCTGCTGCAGTTCTTGATCTGCCTCTTGCTGGATGTGTGAATATTCATACCTCGTTACTACCCAAATACCGTGGGGCCGCACCCATTCAATGGGCAATTTGGAATGGGGATCAAATCTCTGGGTCGACCTTGATGTTGATGGACGAGGGGATGGATACAGGGCCTATCATCAGTAAAAAGGAGGTTCCGATTACCGCGAAAACCACGGCACTTATATTACATGATCAGTTGGCTGCTGCGGGTTCCGAATTAATCCGGAATGATCTGGAAAAATATGTCCAAGGAGATTTGAAGCCCCTCCCCCAAATTTCAGCAGGCGCCTCTCATGCCAGAAAAATCACCAAGGAAGATGGTTTTCTGGACTGGACACAGCCTGCCTCGCATCTTGATCGTCAAGTTCGGGCACTGTCTCCCTGGCCTGGCTGTTCTACCAGCTTTCAGTATCCAGATGGTAAAGTGGAGCGATTGAAGGTTTGGGAAACCCAGCCTCTCCCATCGCAAGGAAGTAAGCCCGGTGAGATCATGCAAGCGGATCACAAGGCCTTCGTCGTGGGCACTGGTCAAGGATCATTGCGCATACTGAAGTTACAACGGCCAGGAGGCAAAGTTCTTACAGCTGATTCGTTTCTGATTGGCTCTTCTTTTGAAAAAGGTGATATGATGGGTCTTGGACCCGGGAAACCCAGCCTTTGACAAAAGATGGAGCCTTCCATGACTCGGTCTTATTAATGAATGGCTACAGCTTAATTCAGCCTAAATCGGTCGGATATTTTCACTTTTGTTTGGGGAGCCAAGATCTGACCATTCCGCACGTCAATGTGCACCTGTGGCACCATTGACGCTTTCAATTTTTAGGATCAAGTAAGAACATGTGCCTTTCCCAAAATTAGGTAGCGTTGGGTTACCCCGGCTTGCAATGGCTGTGCTCCATAAACCTGAACTTTTCATCTGGTTAGGCTCGTTGCATGCTCCAGCTGCATGAGTGCTTTTGTCAAAATGGTGGAAATATCCATGGCCTTCGATTTGTCGGGATAAGCTGATTAGATAGTCTTTTTTGTTTTTTCGCTTGTCAAAGTGATACCGATTGGTAAGTTTGCCGACCTTATATGAAAAGTGACATTCACCCAGAGAATTACAGACCCGTGGTTTTCAAGGACTCTGCCTCCGGCTTTACGTTCTTGAGCCGCTCCTGTGCCCGTACTACCCAAACGGTTAAATGGGAAGACGGTAACGAATATCCAATGGTAATGCTGGGCATCAGCAGTGCATCGCATCCTTTCTATACAGGACAGCAGATGTTCGTGGATACAGCAGGTCGCGTGGACAAGTTTGAACAGCGACGCGCCAAGACCAAAGAAGCGCAGGAAAAAGCCACCGCATTCAAAAAGCGCAAGCGCTAAACTTTTTTCTTTCATCGCCCGCACGTGGCCGCTCAAGGTTGCTTGCGGGCGATTTGTATTTTCATCATGGACCTTCATCCCTTTGTCGAGCGGTTTGCACGGCGCCTCGCGGAAGTAGAATCTGCTCTGGGCGATCCGTCAGTGTTCAACGACCAGAAAAAGTCTCAGGATCTTACCCGAGAATACAATCGCTTGAAAGGTCTGGTTGCCAAAGGAAGGGATTACCAAAAAATTGAAGAAGAAATCAGGGATAACGAAGAACTGATTGCCGCCGAACCAGCTGACACTGAGTTGGCTCAGATGGCAAAAGAAGATCTTTCTTCATTGAGGGAACGATTTGAGGAAGCAATCGTTCAGCTGCAGATGGGAATCGTTCCACCTGATCCAACTGACAGCCGAGATACTATTGTGGAAATCAGAGCAGGTGCGGGCGGATCAGAATCTGCCTTATTCGCTGCTGATCTATACAGAATGCTCAACAGGTATTCTGAAGCTCGTCGCTGGAAGCTGGAGGTTCTGGACAGTAGTCCCTCAGACCTGGGAGGATTCAAGGAAATTATTTTTGGCATTAAGGGTGATGACGTTTTCAAGCGATTGAAGTACGAAAGTGGCGTTCATCGCGTACAGCGAGTTCCTCTGACCGAAACTCAAGGCCGCGTGCACACAAGCACGTGTACCGTTGCTGTGCTTCCGGAGGCAGAAGAAGTGGATGTCGCCATCAAATCAGACGACCTCGTCATTTCAGTTTGTCGAGCTTCTGGCCCTGGAGGGCAAGGGGTCAACACGACAGATTCAGCAGTGCAGGTTCAGCATAAACCAACCGGTTTGATTGTAAGGTGTGCCGACGGACGATCTCAGCAGCAAAACAAGCTCCAGGCCCTCACTGTACTCAGGTCACGGCTACTAGAGCGTAAAATCGCTGAAGAACACGCCAAGTACGCGGCACAGCGCAAGGCGCAAGTGGGAACGGGAGAGCGCAATGAGCGCATTCGCACTTATAATTTTCCGCAAAATCGAATGACGGATCATCGTATTGAACTGACATTGTACAACCTGCCCGCTTTGATGGAGGGAGACATGGATTCCGTGATCGAACCTCTGATGCATGACGCTCTCCAGGTAAAACTCAAGGAAATGAATCAATGAGCGATAATATAGAAGGCCTTATTTTTGATTGTGATGGCACCTTAGTAGATTCCATGCCAGCGCATTGGCTCGCTTGGAAGGAGGTGACGGAACGTCATGGTCTCGACTTTCCTGAAGAGCGGTTCTACGCCCTTGGAGGAGTGCCCTCCTGGCAAATAATCAAAATGCTTAGCGATGAACAAGGGGTTCCAGTTGATGTCATGGCCCTTTCTCACGAGAAAGAAGAGGCTTACCTTCCTTACATGGATCAGGTGCAACCGCTACTTCCGGTGGTCTCCATCGTAAGTGACTGGCATGGACGCGTTCCAATGTCTGTGGCTACAGGCGGCATTCGATCAGTGATCGAGCCATTGCTCGATCATGTTGGATTGTCCAAGTATTTCGATGCCATCGTTACCAGCGAGGACGTTTCTAATCAGAAGCCTGCTCCGGATATTTTTCTTGAAGCTGCGCGCAGAATAAGAATCCCACCCGCCAAATGCAGGGCCTATGAAGATACGGATCTCGGTATGCAAGCGATCATTGCGGCTGGCATGGATGCAGTTGATGTGCGGAAAATGCTTTAAACTACTAGACCAATCAAACGGTTTCAGCGCTCAATTGTTCTAACTTTCCTACAGGCTGTTTCCATACGTAGCGGAACATAACTGTTCTCAGTGCTGCAGTGAGTGGGATCGCAAGAACGCCGCCGATGATTCCTCCCAGCAAGGTAGTCCCTATCATAATGGCGATGATGACGGTCAGAGGGTGCATGCCCACCCTGTCCCCAATGATTTTTGGAGAGATTACCAATCCTTCCATCAACTGGACTGTGACAAAGATTCCAAGTGTTAGTAACGGATGAATCCATCCGTCTGCCTGAGCAATTGAAATAGCCATTGCTGGCAGGATGCTGAGCATGACGCCCAGATAGGGCACGATTCCCAGCACGCCCGCTATGAATCCCAAGAGCACGGCATATCTCAAGCCGATGATGGAGAAACCAATCATCAACAATCCTCCCACGCACATCGCGACCAGCACTTGGCTACGGAAAAATACTACCAATGCGTCATTGATCGATCTGAGAACGAACACCAGCTCTTCCTTAATCCAAGAGTCATGCACTGGAAGATAGCTCGTCCAATTATCTTTGATGCCCGATTTTTCAGATAAAAAATAAAAAACATAAACAGGAACGAGTGCGAATCCTGCAAGCATGCCGAACATGGAGGTGATATTTTCTATGCGTGAACGAGCCCATCTCCCCACACCGCTGACACCCTTCCAGATTGCATCAGCAAATTTTCCAATTTGATCCGCATTTAAATCAATAGATTTTGCTTTGGCAGGCGTCTCCCCGGAAGAGGTTAAGGTAGCTTGGCTTGTCTTTGATTCCATCTCATCGACTTTATCAGTCATGTCATCATTGAGCTCAGCACGGGTTGTATTGGTGCGGGTTATCCAGGGAAGGTAGTTCTTCAGCGAATCAGGAAGGTATTTTTCCAAAGAGTGATTTTTGCTGTACAGCTCGTATCGTTTTTTGATGGAGTCACGATATTTAGGCACGGAATCAACCAACTCTTTGGTGTCCTTGACCAGGAAGGGAACAAAAGTGGCTGCAAACCCGATTTGTAATAATATCGCTAGGGCAAAAACACTTACGATTGCCCATGGTCGCTTGATTTTGCGATGCTCCAGCCAATCAACCACAGGATCCAGAAGATATGCGATGATACCAGCGACTGCCAGTGGCAACAGCACTGATGAAAGTTGATTTGCCATCCAGCCAATACCTGCAAAAACGGCGCTGATGAGGCCGATGATGATCGCAATAGCTAATCCAGTGATGGCCGTCCAAAGGATAGTCGCTTGTTTAGGGCTGGGGCCGGGAAGTTGCATCTGATCAGGATATTTTTCCGAGCCGGCCTTTGGATCTTGGGCGACCCAGTTTTCTTGATTTAGCTGCAGCTGCGCGCACAGCATTCATAGTGGTGGCGCGCAATCCGCCTTTTTCGAGCTCGTGAACGCCTTCGATGGTAGTTCCGCCCGGGCTTGTTACGGCATCTTTGAGTTGTCCTGGATGTATGCCTGTTTCCAAAACCATTTTTGCCGCTCCAGCAACCGTTTGCGCAGCTAACTTGGTTGCCAGCTCCCGGGGGAGCCCAGATGCGACACCTCCGTCACTCAGAGCTTCGATGAATTGGTAAACAAATGCTGGCCCACTGCCGCTTAATCCGGTTACGGCATCCAATAAATGCTCCGTTACCTCCTCTGTTATACCTACAGAATTCAAAAGAGATGTGGTAATCTCTACGTCCACTCGAGTGGCAAACTCTCCCAATGCAAATGCTGAAGCTGAAGAGCCTACCAAGGCAGGTGTGTTGGGCATAACTCTTAAAATGCGGGCTCCAGCTGGTAAGTGTTCGGCTAATTGGTCCAGCTTGGCGCCCGCAACAATCGAGATCAGGCAATGAGATTCCCGCCAATATCTTTGGATAGAGTCAAGAGCATCAGCCACTTTATCTGGTTTTACGGCCAGAAAAATGAGGTCTGCATCGCGTGCAACATCGGTATTCTTATCTGTTATTTGACCGCCTGTATTTTCCTTGAAAACCTGCAGTGCTTCAGGATATGGGTCGCTTCCAATCAGGTTTTGAGGCACTACTTTCCCCATCGCAACAAAGCCCGATGCAAGGGCTGTTGCCATTTTACCTGCTCCGAGAAATCCTATTTTTAATACCTCGCTCATAGATTAATTGTATTTAAAATACATTTGGATGACCTTCCCTATGGAGTCACCGACTTGCTGATAACCATTTAAACCATAAGTCATCTCGGACAGTAATTAAATTATAAAATGACAAAAGGCCTGGAATGATCCATTCAAAGAACAGGATACCTATCTGACTCGAACTGAAATAAAACCTCCTGAACGGGCGCCTGTGGTAATCAAGGCGCATGTTTTTCTTTTTTTCAAAGCCGACACATTTTTCTTCAGGCAATAGGTCTGCGAGATAGCGGCTTCGCCGGGCCACTCCATCAATAAAATTCATACACGGTTTCGCAATCACTCCCAATGATCCCAAACGTCATGACCATCTGATGGCTGCATGTCCCTTTGCGGGTCAAAATTTTCCTCTAGGAATGGGGTCTTTTATCAAAAGATTTGGAATGCTCCCCTCAAATTGTCGCCCTTGGAAATCTTGGTTAAAGGGCAAAAGTAGATGTCCATCAATTGTTAAGTCGACATTTGGGGGGGGGCAGAGAAAAGCACAAGTGTGCGTATCCGTTCATCCAAGGAATACTTCTTTCTTAAAGGTTAGCATAAAACTGCGATCCACACTCCGATTCAGGCCGCGGAAGTGGCTTGTTCAAGCTTCATCGGTAATGGATCCATGAGACTGGCAGAGGTTGCTGGAAAATATGCAGCAGCTTAATTTTTTGTCCCACAATCAAGTATTTAACAGTAGTTTTCTAATTTGTTCGTCATATTTTCCAGATCTTGCAGATATATATGGGGATTGCGGCATGTCCTCGTTGACAAGGGGTCTTTGATTATTGCACTCTCTTGACTTCCAATTTAAGGATGAGTGAGTTAACTGACTAGGATTGCTGTGGCTGTAAAAGACGATTATTTGGTAGATACGTTGATCGACATGGGTTTGCTAACCTCTGAGCAGGTTGAGGAAGCGCGTGGCGAAGTTTCTGGCGATTTAGGGGTATTGGATACCCTTGTCGCCAAAGGGGAGCTGATGGACGAAAGCGTAACGATGGCAAAGGCTGCTCAAGCTGGTGCTGAAGTCATTGAGCTGGACGCTATACAGCTTGCTGATGATGTCATCTCAGCTGTGCCAAGGAATGTGGTCAAGCGCTTCAATGCTGTTCCCATTTACGTCTCGGATGACACGGTGACCATGGCTCTTGCCGACCCTACGGACCTTGAGGCAATTGATGGCCTTCAAGTCGCATTAGGTAAGCAAATTGAAGTTCGCGTTGCTGGCGAAAATGAAATCCAGAATGCCATCAATCGGTATTATGGTGGCAGTAAGAGCAAGGATGATTCTGTCAGCAAGATGATTCAGGACATCACTGAAGGCGAGGTAGAGATTGCGTCACTCGGTGAACTGGAAGCAGATAAGGGCACGGTCGTCACTGCAGATGCCCCCATCATCAAACTGACTAACCAGATCATTATTGATGCTTACCGGTCGCGTGCCTCGGATATTCATCTGGAGCCAATGCAGCACACTTTTCGCGTAAGGTATCGCATTGATGGTGTTTGTCACATCGTCAAAAGTCCGCCCAAAAGTTTGCAGCCCTCGGTGATTGCCCGTTTGAAAATCGAGTCGAACATGTCCATCTCCGAGAAGCGTATTCCCCAAGATGGACGTATCCAGTGCGACGTAGGTGAGAAGGTGATCGATTTGCGTGTTTCCTCGGTTCCTACCACGCATGGAGAAAGCATCGTCATGCGTATCCTTGACAAAGATGGATTGAAGCTGGGTTTGCCGCAGTTAGGCTTCTTCACTGATGATCAGCAAATTTTTGAGGAGATGATCGGTTTGCCTGATGGGATCCTGCTTGTCACCGGTCCAACGGGGTCAGGCAAGACCACAACACTTTACTCCTGTCTTCACTTCATCAATCGACCAGATCGTAAAATCATTACCGTAGAGGATCCTGTTGAATATGTTTTGGCGGGTATCAATCAGGTGCAGGTAAACGAGACAGTCGGTTTAAGTTTTGCGCGTGCCCTGAGGTCGATGCTTCGTCAATCCCCAAACGTTGTCATGCTTGGGGAGATTCGAGATCTAGAGACAGCGACGATTGCAATCAATGCCTCTCTGACTGGGCATCTTGTTTTCTCAACGCTGCATACGAACGACGCTCCAAGTGCGGTGACCCGTTTGATTGATATTGGAATCAAACCGTTTTTGGTCGCTTCCTCGACTCGCGCAATGATGGCGCAACGTCTTGTCAGAAAACTCTGCCCGAAGTGTGTAGCTCCTTTACAGCCTACAGAAAACGAACTTCGATCGATTGGGATCGATCCTGACAATGTAGAGGACGCAAATTATCAAAAGGGTAAAGGATGCAGTAATTGTAACAGCACGGGGCATCGTGGGCGATTTGGCCTTTTTGAAATATTTGTGGTGAATGATGAAGCAAGAAAGCTCATTTACGAAAAAGTGCCTTCATCAGTGCTGCGTCAACGTGCCCGTGAAATGGGCATGAAGACACTTCGCGAAGATGGTTGTCGTAAAGTCGTTGCAGGGTTGACAACCGTGGATGAAGTGATGCGTGCCACATCCATGGAATAAACACTTATCTGGCCCAAGTATTGCTACCAAATTACAGAAAAAGAAACTTGGAAAAATGGCATAGTTCGTTTTGAGTGCCTTGCCTTTATCATTTAAAATTTAGTTATACGACGTATGTCTTACTCAATGTCAGATCTTTTGCAGTTGGTGGTTTCAGAGGGATCATCAGATTTGCACATTCGCAATGGGATCCCTCCTGCTATTCGTGTCCACGGGACATTGCATAGAGTAGAGGGGCCGCCATTGAGTGCGGATGACTGCGAGGAACTCATGAGGAGTATTTCTTCTGAGGATCATATTCAGCAGGTGCGTGAAAACGGTGGTGCGGATTTTGCTTTTGCCTTTGGTGAAGCTGCTCGTTTTCGTGTCAGTGTCTTCAAAGAGCGTGGTGATTTCGCAATGGTTCTTCGGCAGATTCCCAGTACCCTGCTCACTATGGAGCAAATTGGGATTCCGCCCAGTGTTAAGGAACTTCTCTACAAGCCTCGAGGATTGGTACTTGTCACCGGGCCAACTGGTTCAGGTAAAAGTACAACCCTAGCATCCTTGCTGAACATCATGAACATCGAACGCGATGATGTTCACATGATCACGGTTGAGGATCCTATCGAGTATTACCACACACATAAAAGTGCCGTGATCACTCAGCGTGAAGTGCATGTGGATGTTCCAAGTTTTGCAGAGGCTCTGAGGCGTGCTCTGCGTCAGGATCCCGATGTGATTCTTGTGGGTGAAATGCGAGATCTGGAAACGATTGAAGCTGCAATCACAGCGGCGGAAACGGGTCACTTGGTTTTTGGAACACTGCATACAACAGGCGCAGCCAAGACCATTGATCGTTTGGTGAATGCCTTCCCCACCAATCAGCAGGAGATGATTCGTATTCAGCTTTCTACTGTCTTGCAGGCGGTCATTTCGCAGCTCTTGTTGCCGCGTTGCGATAAGCCCGGGCGAGTAGCTGTGTTTGAGATTATGAACAATACGCCTTCCATTGGTGCGCTGATTCGTGATAACAAAACATTTCGAATCAACTCAGATATCCAGACCGGCGCCAAATATGGAATGGTGACTCTGGATGGTTACTTGATAGACAAATACCAGCAAGGGATCATTGATGAAGAGCAGGTGATTACCAAAGCACAGGATCCAACAACCGTCTTGGCAAAACTGCAGGAGATTCACGAAGAACGAGCTGCTGCTGAGGCCCAAGAATAAAGTTTTGAAGAATATCTAATTTATTATGTCCGAAGTGATATCCAATCCATTGCTAAGCTTGCTCAGGGACCAGGAGATGCTGGATGATCTGCAGCTGGAGGAAATCAACGAAGAGTTGAACCGCAGTGGCAATCCGGTGATGGACATCATCAAAGATTACGGCTACATGGACGTAGACTCCATGCTCCAGGTCGTATCTGGCTATCTTGGGGCTGAGGTCATGCAAGTCAATCCCGGCATGGTAACCGACGAGCTCAAGGAAATGCTCAACTCTGAAACAGCTCAGGCTTATCAGTGTGTTCCGGTTGGGTTGGAAGATGAAATGTTGAAGGTGGCTTTTGTTGATCCATTGGATCCTTCCAAGGTCGATGAACTGGGTTATGTGGTTCCCCTTCCTATTCAGACTGTTCTGGCAGATCCTGCTCAAGTAACTCAGTGCCTGAGCGAGGCCTATGCTGCCGAGGGAGGAGGGGCAAGTACTGTTCAAATTGAAAGTGGGATTGCCGATATCCTGAGCCAGATGGATGCTGAAGCCGACGTGGATGCAGCTCAGGTTGGTGAAGTTGTGGAGGATGGCGCATTAGAGCTCACTTCCGATGAGGATGACATGCCCGTTGTCAAGTTCGTCAATTTGGTTCTATTGCAAGCGGTGCAAGATAGAGCAAGCGATATTCACTTCGAGCCATTCGAAGAGGAATTTAAAATACGTTATCGTGTTGACGGTGCTCTTTATGAAATGACTCCTCCGCCACTACATTTGGCAATGCCAGTGGCCTCTCGTCTGAAAATCATGGCCAACCTGGATATTTCCGAAAGGCGAATGCCTCAGGACGGACGCATCTCCTGTAGCATAGGTGGAAGACAGGTTGATCTGCGTCTATCGACGCTTCCAACAGCCTTTGGTGAATCCGTTGTGCTGCGTGTGCTTGATCGTTCTGCCGTATCGCTTGAACTTGAACACCTAGGTTTTCCCGATAGCGTCTCTGACTATGTCCAGCAGGTAATCAAACAACCCAATGGTATTTTTGTGGTTACGGGTCCGACGGGTTGTGGTAAAACGACCACTCTCTATTCCTGTCTGAGGCGTATCAATAAAACAGATCATAAACTTTTGACCGTTGAGGACCCTGTCGAATTTGACATCGAAGGCATCATGCAGGTTCCGGTGAAAGAGTCCGTGGGAATGACATTTGCAAAAGCGTTGCGAGCCTTTTTGCGTCAGGATCCGGATGTGATTATGGTTGGGGAAATGCGTGATTTGGAAACCTCACAAATTGCTATTCAAGCATCGCTTACGGGTCACTTGGTTCTCAGTACACTACACACCAATGATGCTCCCGGGGCGGTGACGCGTCTTGTTGACATGGGAGTTGAGCCATTCCTTATTTCATCGACACTGATGGGGGTTTTGGCGCAACGATTGGTCAGAAAAGTCTGCAGTTCATGCAAGACCCCTTTTGAGCCTACCGACCAGCAATTGAATCAATTGAAATTGTCTCCAGAAGATATTGGTGATAAGGAGTTTTACTATGGGAGTGGCTGTGGAGATTGTAATGATACCGGTTATAAAGGCCGGAGAGGGATTTACGAATTATTGGAAGTCTCTGAATCGATTCGCTCCCTCATCAACGATCGTGCTCCCACTGTCGTGGTGCGCCAGAAGGCGGTGGAGGATGGAATGATTACCCTTCGTGAGGATGGCCTCCGCAGTATTTTCACTGGAGATTCCTCCGTTGAAGAAATCTTGAAATACACTTAAAACTGGTCTCTGTTATGCCCAAATTTAATTACGTCGCCATGAATCAACGTGGCAAGGAGGAAAAAGGCACCCTAGATGTAGCCTCTCAAAATGAGGCTATCAATCGCCTCAAGGATATGGGCTTCTTTCCGACCAAGGTCACAGAGGCAACAGCTGAACCAAAAAAGGGCGCCAAGGGCAAAAAGGGTGGAGCAAAACGTGCTAAAGCCAAGAAAAAGGGCAAGAAAGGTGATATTAACATCCCCATGCCCAAGTTTCTCCAGGGTAAGGTCAAGCCCAAGGTGCTGACTACTTTTACTCGGCAGCTTGCAACATTGGTTGACGCAGGACTTCCATTGCTGAGAGGTCTACGCGTTCTGGGAAAACAGGAAAGAAATCCTGCCTTGAAGGGAATCATTGAGGAGCTTGCAGTTGCCATTGAAGGAGGCAGCACATTTTCCGAAGGTTTGGCGCAACATCCGAAGACTTTCAACAAGCTCTTTATCAACATGGTAAAAGCCGGTGAGATGGGTGGTGTGCTTGAAGTAGTGCTCAACCGTCTTTCGGAATTCATGGAGAAAGCCGAAAAAATCAAAGGCAAGGTTATTGCGGCAATGTTCTATCCGGCTGCTGTGATGGTTGTTGCAGGGCTCATTCTCTTGTTGCTCATGGTTGTGGTGGTGCCAAAGTTCAAGCAAATCTTTGCAGATATGCTTGAAGGTGAACCTCTTCCGGGGTTTACACAGGTCGTGATGAATATCAGTGATTACATTAAGGACCAAACCATTATCTTTCCGTCCTGGGCTCCGATTTTTCCAGGCCCCGCTGTTTGGTATCCGATTGCTTTTTTTATCTTCTTGAAAATTCTGGCCAAGACCAAGTTTGGTAGTTACTGGCTGGACTTTGGGAAGCTCAAGGCGCCTGTAGTGGGCCCCTTGGTCAGCAAAGTTTCCATCTCGAGGTTTAGCAGAACACTTGGTACGCTTGTGAGCAGTGGTGTGCCCATTCTGCAGGCACTGACCATCGTGCGTGAAACTTCCGGGAACATGGTGGTCGCCCGAGCAGTAACCATGGTGCACGAAAGCGTCAAAGAGGGAGATACCATCACCCTTCCTCTGGAGACTTCGAAAGTATTCCCTCCTATGGTGATCAGTATGATTGATGTGGGAGAGCAAACAGGTGCTTTGCCTGAAATGCTCATGCGTATCGCTGACAATTACGATGAGGAAGTGGACAATGCAGTGGCTGCACTCACCTCACTTCTCGAGCCGATCATGATCGTTTTTCTTGCCATCATCGTTGGTAGTATTGTGATTGCCCTTTTCTTACCGCTGATTGCTCTGATTGACAAGTTGGGTGGTTAAGTTGTCTGGCTGACTGAATCAAACATATGATTTACACTGCCGCCTTTCTGGCAACCACCAGAGAGGCGGCCTTTTATCGCAAAACAGGGGTTTTCGGTTGACACTCAAAATCAGTAATTGTAAATACATTGTATTGACGATGTATTTGCGATCGATATACGAGTCATTTTGAATGGACTTTGATTGGGACAACTCCTCGGCGGTATCGGATGAAAGTTCGTTGGCGTTGCGAGACGTAGAAGAATCTTTCGAAGACCCGTTTGCTATCAGGTTGTTACCTGACGCATCGAGGTTTTCCGCTCAGGCCAGATTTTTCAATTTGGGCCGTTCAGCGACAGGAGTTGGGATTTTTAGTGTTTTTCGAACGAACGGAAAGCAAGTTAGAGTGATTTTATCCCGTACATTTACGGATGATGAAGCTTATTTCTACCAAAGAAAGCTTAGTCAAATGATCACTTAGAGAGCAGGGATTAACAAAATATTGCTTGATATGAATGCAGTTGCCGATTGGGAAGATGTCCCTTTATTTGACAGCGAGCAGGCTGAAGCTGCTTTCTGGGGAGAAAATACGATTGAAATGCGTTTAATGCAGAACTCGGTAGCGGCGGGCAGCGAATCTTCAGAATCTGTCACGATCACGCTGCGTATGGACCCGAAAATGCTATCAAGAATTAAGCGTCTTGCTAGATCAAGGTATTTGAACTATCAAAGCATGATCAAACAATGGCTGGGGGAGCGCGTCGAATCCGAAATGGATAAGTCCATGCGTTCCTCAACAATGACTTAACGGATATGAAAGCAGCATGAAACACGAGAATGCCCAAAGCAAAATAACCCGGGTTCCAAGCCTGAAGGGTTTTACGCTCATTGAGCTGTTGGTCGTGATTGCTGTCATTGGCATTTTGGCTTCCCTTATTGTTGGAGTTTCGGGGGTTGCAACAACCAAAGCGCGTCTAAGTCAAACGTCGGCTCTTCTGAACAACGTTTCTACGGCCATTGAAAGTTATCATGCTGACATTGGCTCTTTCCCCCCCGACGCTTTACTGCGAAACGGTGTTGTGAACACTGTCACCAATCAACTCTTCTATGAATTAACCGGAACGATTTACACTGAAAGGCGTACTTACACATCCTTGAGTGGCTCAGATGAGATCGGTCGCCCACAGATCAATCGGTTTTTCGGTAGAGATGGCTTTCAAAATGTTGCTCGTAATCAGGCTGAGGTCAAAGGATACCTGGACCTGAAGGCATCGGAGGTGGGAGAAATCTCTGAGAACCCAAACATCCGAGTGTTAAAAGCTCCCATACCCTGGCCTCTCAAACAGATTGAAGGTAATTATCAGGATGTTCTCGGTAGAAATCGAAGCATGGAATCCCTTCGTCCATATCAGGGCAGAAATCAAAGGTTCCGCGGAATGAACACATGGCAGTATCGATCATCAGGTTTGAATCGTTTCAACCAGCAAAGCTTCGACCTATGGGCTGACTTGGTGATTGGAAACAAAATTTACCGAGTCAACAACTGGAGTACTCAGCCCAAGGTCTTTGAAGCATTGACCCAACCATAACCGCAAAAGGGTGATTATATTTTTAGTATCAAAAACAGTCAAAAATCATGAAGACTCAAACAAATTGGATTTCACGCAATCGATCAGGATTCACCTTGATCGAACTTTTAGTGGTTATCGCAATCATCGGTATTCTCGCCAGTATGCTTCTTCCTGCTCTATCCAAAGCCAAGGAGAAGGCAAAAATAGTTGTTGCGCGTAACGACATCAAAGCGATGGAAGGTGCTATCCAGCAATACAACGCCACATACAGTCGTCTGCCCTCATCAAAACAGGTAAGGGCAAGTCTCAATAACAATACAAATCCGGATTTCACCTATGGAACCGCCAACCTTTATGCCTCTTCATCAGGCACGGTTCTAGGCAATAAAAACGGTTCCAACATCGACATGAGTGGAGGGGGTATTGGCAATCGAAACATTCCTTTACAGGCTAGCAACGCAGATATTCTTGCTATTCTTATGGACTGGGAAGCCTATCCAAATGGAATACCTACTCAAAACCAGGGGCACTCTCAAAACCCGCAGAAAATTCCGTTTCTTGACGGAGTGAAAAGAACAGAAAATCCCAATGCGGGTGGAATTGATGCGCAAGGTGTTTACAGAGATCCCTGGGGAACTCCCTACATCATCACTCTTGATTTAAATTATGATGGTAAGTGCCGTGATGGATTCTACAGCAATCCTGCGGTATCCAGAAAGCAGAACAGCCTTGCTGGTTTCGGTGGTTTGGCGCCTGTCGCCAACAATACCAATAACCCATTTGAGTATGCTGGTGATGTCATGATCTGGTCTGTTGGGCCAGACTTGCAAGCCAGTTCAGCCAACACGGCCGTATCGGGCTTCAACAAGGATAACATTCTCAGCTGGGAATAAATCATGAAAGTGAACGCTGCCAACTTTCCTGCTTCTGGGACGCCTCCCGTGGCGTCTTGTAAGCAAGCCCCGAAAGGGTTTCGTGGAGCTGATTGGGGTTTCTCTCTGATCGAGCTTCTCGTCGTGGTAGCAATTATTGGGTTGCTTTCGGCTGTGACCCTCCCGTCTCTGAAGGGGCTCAACAAATCGAACTCCCTCAAGGCGGCCAATCGCCAATTGATCGATGATCTTAATCTGGCGCGTACGCTGGCCATCAATAATCGTAGTCCTGTTTACCTGACGTTCCTGACTGCATCTCTAGTTGCTGACTCTGGTCTTTTGCAAAACCTGCCTGAATCTGAACTTGAAAGGTTGATTGAATTAATCCCCGAGCAGTATGCTGCTTATGCACTTTACGCAACAAGAACTGCGGGAGATCAGCCCGGCCAGTCCAATACCAGGTTTTTAACAGACTGGAGATTCCTTCCAGATGGGATTTATTTCCAGACCAACAAGTTCAACCCACAGTTTCAAGCGATGGCTAACCCCGTTCAACGCTCGTTTCCATACAGCAATATTGAGTTTTTCACAACAGGTCAGAGACTGCCATTGCCCGTTCTGGGGTTCGATGCTCAAGGGCAATTGATCTCGGGACGCGATGAAGTGGTTACTTTCAGAGAGGGGAGTGTTTTTGTTCCCAGAGATGCCAACGGGAATCCACAAATTGGACCGGTTGATATTGTAGATAAATCAGGAATTGGGAATCAAGAAGAGGGGAATCACCACGTATATGTCAATTGGTTGACAGGACGCGCCAAAGCCGTCTTACCGGAGCTGGACTAATGCAAATCACATCCAAAAAACCACAGATTCAAGATAATCAAGGAGGCCCGATGATGAAGGGCCAGTCTTCCACCAGTGGTTTCACTATGGTGGAGATTGCGTTGTCTATCGCGATTGTTGCGTTTGCGATGGTGGCCATTATCGGGATCATGCCTACCGGTTTTGAGGCGCAGCGCTTGAACCGTGAGGAGACAATCATTAACCAGGATGGTACCCTATTCATGGAAGCTATCCGTAGTGGTGCTCTAGGTTTTGATACGCTCACTAATTTTGTGGATTCCATTACGATCAGTAATCACATGGGTAATCTCCGGTCCGTGGGGGTTGCTGAAAGAGTCAATGATTTTAATCAAGCCGTACCTTTGGTGAATGCTCATTTCATATTGGGAATGCTCTCCACCCCGCATCTGGAAGTGGTGGATGTGCGCCGAAACGGAGCTGTGATCTACTCGACCAATGAAGTTTCTGCTATGGTGCGCGCCATCAGTGGTTCTGCTGGTGAGCGATTTCAGGTAAGCGATTTTCAGGAAAACTCATTCTCTTATTTGTTATCGACTAAGATTGTGCCTTATCTTCCATCTCCCACTAACTCTTTCAATCAAAACTCCGTTCCCATTACTACAAACCGGTTTTCACTCGCAACCAACGTGGCGACCAATCTCTATGATGTTCAATTGAAATTCCGATGGCCAGTTACCAAGGTGCAGATCGGGAACAGCGGACGACCTGATATTCAATATCGTGTAGGTAGGTATGAAAAAATATTTCGAACATTGGTAAGCGGGCGATTGCTCTCGACGAATGGAGTTCCTTTTCTTCGTGGGAATGATAGCCGTAATGATGTGCCGCTTTATTACTTTAATTCCAAGGATTACACACCTCCTGCCTTATGATGCTTTCAGCTCTTAACAAAGTGATACCAAGTAATCTGACCGGAGTCTCGACTCAGTTGAGACGCGGTTCCCTGCCACCGGGTAAAGCTGATCTCGCTGGGTTTTCTCTGGTTGAGGTGTTACTGGCGGTGTCGATCATGTCGGTCATTGTTTTTGGTTTGTTTTCCATGTTCAATCAGACTCAGAAAGCTCTGCTGGCAACGTCCAAGCAGGTAGATATTCTGGGTGGTGGAAGGGCAGCTATCGAAGTGCTGGTAGAGGACATACAAAAAGCTGAGGCCCCGGGGCTGCCGGTCATCGGTCTCGAGTCCAACAGCGCTCAAAGACCTCACATGCAGGGAACAATCGATCGCGCTTATAATTATCGCCCAGTGTTTCAGCAATTGGTTGATGGATCCCTCAGAACCAACACACTTCAGAATGTCTTCTTCCTGACGCGGTCCAATCTGAACTGGGTTGCCAAAGGTTATTTTTTCTCTCCCGGTACCAATTTTGTGGCTGCCCCTGGCACGCAGAGCTTGGGATTTGGGACTCTATTTCGTTTTTCCTCGGTGAACGTTGATCTTGCAGCCAGTCGCATTCAAGACCGTTATCAGCCCAATCGTAAGATGAATGAAAACCTCCTGCGCAATTTCTGGGATCATTATGAGTTTGTTCAAACTGTGGCACCTCGTGAGGCTACCAATCGTGTTTTCAATCTCAGCGTCTCACCTCTGATCGAAGGCGTGGTCCATTTTAATATGCAACCCATTGATTCCGATGGAAGACCGATGCTTTATTACAATGAATTCCTGAATACCCCGAATCAAGTCGTCAATCTTAAATACGCTGATACAATATTGGAGCAAGAATCAATCAACGCTGAAGCTTTGAGTGGACAGACCCGATATCGTTTTTACGGAAATGCCTTACCGGCTTTCATGGAGCTTGAAATAGGAGTGCTGGATCCAGAGGTGCTCGCTCGCATAAAAGCCATGCCCAACATTCAGGCAGCGCGTCAATTTCTCGAAGATAAACCCGGGGCGGTGCATCTCTTTCGTCGTATGATTCCGCTATCCACCGCGAACCGTATCAGTTTGGAAACACAATGAAGGTAAAAACCAAAGAGCAAGGTGTCGTTTTGGTCATCACCCTGATCATGCTATCAGTGGTGACTTTGATGGCGATTGTTTTTCTCGGAGTGAGTCGGCGTGAGCGCGCAACGGTTGTGGTGACAACCGACCATATTACGGCCAAGCTTGCCGCAGAGGCCGGTATGGCCAGGGCTCAATCGGAAGTAGTGGGGCGCATCCTCAGTTCTTCAAATCGTTTTGACTTTGACTATACTGTCTCTACCAACTTCTTTAACCCTGACGGTTACAATGCCTCTAATTTTAATTTTGATCCTCACAACGTAAATTATTTCCTCCCCAATGGGGATCCGATCGGGGATCCGTACAATCAAGCGGTCAACATTGGGAATCAGTTTTATGACCCCCGTCCGCCTGTGTATGTTGAGGATATTGAATACAACCCCCGATCAAGACAGTATGAGCGTCAGATCGATTTTCGCTTTTACTTGGATTTTAACCGCAATGGTCGATTCGAGCCGACAGGATTGCTTCCATCTTTCAGTGAAGACAATCGGCAGTTAACAGACTCTCAATCAGGATTGCCCGTCTGGACTCGTAATGTGGGAGACCCTCAATGGGTTGGAGTCCTTGAAGATCCAGGGTTGCCACATTCATCAACGAACAGGTTCATCGGTAGATTTGCCTACATAGTGATCCCAGAAGGTAGAACACTTGACTTGAACACGATCCATAATCAGATCAAGGAAATCAATTCTCAGGATTCCTTTGTGCGCAATCAGGGGATTGGTCCATGGGAAATTAATCTGGGTTCATTTCTGCGCGATCTGAATCCTCGTATTTGGACACAATACCAATACGCAGGACCCTTGAATGGAGCTGGAAACGCAGGGAATTCCTTCAGTGATGCCTTTTCCATCCTCAATTATCGTCGTGCCAATCGCCCCGTGACACCATTAAATTTGATTGCCAACCCAACGCAGATGCAGATGCAGAGAGATTACGTGGATATTTTTGCTAACGGGCCTTATCTGCAGAATCAAAATTGGCTTGCGCTTGATGTTGCAGATAACACGGCAAATGCCTGGTGGGGTAGTGATTTTCACAGAGCTTTTTACGATGTTCAGGAATTGTTCAATGACGGTAGAATACCCAATGCCAATGGCCAATTTGGTTCTCAGGAAAGTATCACGGGCCGCGTCAAAACCGCTCCGGCTTTGCCTAGTGCCTCGACTTATGATCGTTACACTTATTACAGACTGATCTCTCAGTTAGGTTCGGAGTCCATCCCAGATACTGAATCCCGTTCTTACCGTCTTGCCATTCAAGACAACGTGCCTCGGCTCCATGAAGTCCGAACCAAAAAAATACATCTCAATTACGACAACCGGTTTGAACCTCAAAATGCGATCTATAATCATCAGACCAATTTCGTTGATTGGCAGCCTCGAGACTTGTTCATGCGTTCAGCTCAGCGTTTGTTGATGGGGAACATCACGACTAATCCTCCATCTTTTAACGTAAGGAATACTCAGGGTCAGCAGATATCAATAGCCGGAACGAATTTTCATAGAGTGGGTGACACTTATGTCAATCGTAACTTCTCCTTAACCAACATTCGGCTTTGGCCGGAAATTGTTCCCGGGGTGAATGAATACACTGCGAATGTCCATCAGCTGTTACAATTAGCAGCCAACATGACAGAACCGGTAACGACCAACCGACCATCGGCCCGCTTAGCGGGTGAGACGGTAGAACGACTCCCGTTGGTCTTTCGTCCCAGATTCAATGTAAGTGACGAAGGCATCGTTTCTATTTCAGACTTTATCGAAGTCACCAATGATGCTCCAGTGCAGCTTCAAAGACCTTTTCGCGATTTGAAATTCCAGGCGCAGCGTGATGTTCTTCAGCCTGATGACAACGTCCTGGGGATACCCTGGGTCATTGCTGCGAAAAAAGGATTACCCAACTTCAATGAGTATGGAGTGCTTACTACGCTCGAACTGACGCGTAAGCTTGAGATCAATAAAACCGCTCCCAATGCCCCCATGAATGCTTGGCGGACCAACCAGATGATGGTGCTGAGTATTTCCAACATGTGCGCTTTGGAAGCCTGGAATTCCTACACAAATGATTTCCCTCGGCCCATCAGGCTGCATGCACAAGTGCAGTGCAGCATGCTTTTGACGAATCAACTTGGCCGGGTTCTGGTCAACAGCACATTCGCGCCAGCTCCTGATAACAACTTACTGCCGGCCAATGAATGGGAAGGGAATCAGTTTGTTATCCCTATCCAGGACACTGCGATTCCTGTTCCAAAAAGTATTTACGAACACACCACAGGAAGGTTGATTCCAACCACATTGGTTCCTGATAACTTGTTTCCAGATCGAAATATTTTTCCCTCGCCTCAAATAGGTCTAGCCATGACGAACCGAGTCCAGTTCTACATCCTCGATGAGCAGACTCAGCGAATCCTTGACTACGTGAATCTCGACAACCTTGTGACACGCATGGATGTCACCAGTGAGCTTCTCGGGGCATATGGTTCTGGGCAGTCCAGCCCTGTCTCCAATTATGGAGGGTCCGGGGACTCGCGCATGTTCTGGTCGACCAATCGACTCGGAAATGCAAATACAATCAATGCCCCAACCGAGGGTGTCATCAACCAAATATTCACCTCGCTTGATGAAATTCCCGTCTCCCAGCAGCTGTGGAACAGTTTTCGTGCCCGAGGGACGGGGCGAGATCGTGAAGAGTCTATCGACCTCTTCCGTACATTCCTCGGTTTCCCTCCGAAATTCATGTCTGCCCAACAACTTGCTCTCTCCTTTCAAAGGTTGAAAGATCCACGCAAGAGTTTCATACGCCAGGTCCCGTTCACTCCCACGCTGAAGAAAGTCATTTATAATACCTGGCAGGCAAATGATCCTCTGGTTCATTACACCGTTGGGGATCTTACTGACCTGGAAGGTCGCGCGGTGAGGAGTGAATTGGTTGATCCTCCGGATCGAGCTTTGGATGGACGCATCCATAATATTGAAAAGATCAACACACGCTATCGACCATGGCCCTCCGGTGCAGGTGCGGATGTCTCCGAGTATAATGTCGCTTTCAAAGACCCTCTTATTCGCAGCTCGGATGATTGGCAATTTCCAACCAATCGATATCCCAACATAGGCTGGCTCGGGCGTGTCCACCGCGGTACTCCGTGGCAGACTGTTTATCTGAAGTCAGCTATCGGAACGGATGGGGCAGGGCGCATACTCAATGTGACAGATCTTCCTCTAGCGAGTTCTCCTCTCGCAGAAGGTCATCCATTTCAAACTTTGGATGGAGACTTGAACGTTGGTTTCAGTGATGAGGTGGGTCAAATCGATGGGTCTCGCGCCAACGTGATGGCCATTGCACAGCGTAACTGGATGAACTGGTCGGGCAGTATGGGCACTCACCCTACGAATGACTGGAAGATTCTTGAACATTTTACAACTGCACTCGATGACAACGCGGCTCGAGGTTTATTGTCAGTCAATCAGCCAGGATTGGCTGCATGGTCTGCCGTTTTATCGGGTGTTGTGGTCCAGACGAATTCAAGTACGGCTGAGGTTTTGAATCGTGATCTGGATGGAATTCAGCAGGCACGATTCCGTGCGCAAACTATCCAGCCGGCAGGCCTCCAAGCTTTGCCTCAGAATCAGAATCAACCCTCCCAAATGGGTTCGATGGTCAATGGGCAGAACGGAATTAATGGAGTAAGACGGTTTTTCCGCAATGGAAGATTTCAACATTTGGGTGAAGTGCTTTCAGCTCCGGCTTTAACTCTTCAATCTCCGTATTTGGATTGGGAAGACTTAGTGCAGTATCAAAGCGGGATTGATGACTTTGCTTATGAACGGATTCCTCAACAGATCTTGTCATTGTTAAAAGCGGACGAACCTCGAGTAACGATTTATGCCTATGGGCAGTCTTTGAGACCTGCAGATCAGTCGCTGAGAACGGACCCCGAACCGCCACGACTTTTTAATATCTGCACCAACTATCAAGTGACGGGCGAATATCTATTTCGCCGAGTGGTCAGGTATGATGGTTCCATCACCAACCTGCAGGCTACCGTGGAAAGTGAAACATCGCTTCCGTTTGATTGATGAAAAGATCAGAATGGCATGAAGTCCGCTGATAGGGAGACAGGTAAAATTGGATTTATAACGATATGCGATTGAGCGCGAAAACTTGGGTAATCATAGCGATTTTATTGATGGTTCTGGGAGTTTATTGCTGGAACTTGGGGAACCGTGTCCAGAAAGATAAGCAAAGGGAGGCAGAGGCTGTTTCATCTGCCATGACGGGCAAGGGTAATGTGAAAATTGCCCGCTTGAATGGCGCCGGGCAACCACTGCTCACTCAACTGAACCAAACTACACGGCACGCGAATCAAGCTAGTCCTGAGGTGTCGGCTCGCTACCAGGAGCCTTTGCCCGAGGACCCCTTGCACCCCCATCGTCTCAGGAACACAGCCGTTGGAGTCGATCAATTAGTTCGATTAAATCATGTGATGCTGTTGAACAACGCCTTGATCGACACGAGTTCACGACGTGCTCTGGAGATACCTTCTCATCTTCAAGCTCCCATCCGGACTCGCAGTTATCTCATCCAGACCGATAAGCCTTTTGATGAAGTCTTGCCAGCCCACTTGCTAGAGCAATTAGCTGCCAACAAAATTTCTTATATCCCCAACAACGCATGGTTGGTTCGTGCTGATCCTGACGTGATGACTCACCTGAAAAATATCAGTGGAGTTCGCGCTGTGGTTCCTTACGCACCTTACTTCAAAATTAGCGAATCACTCCTGCCTTTAGCTGTTGAGCGAACAGAGCTGGAGAGCGGAACGCTGCTGAGTTTGACGGTCTTTCCGGATGAATCTCTGGCTGCAGAATCTGCCCTGCATCAGCTGGGACTGCAATTAATCAACCGCACTGACTCTCCTTTCGGAGATCAGTATGTCGTTCATGCCACACCAGACAGCCTGATACCATTGGCGAATTTGGATCTGGTGCAGTGGGTTGAACCCTGGCATCAACGAGAGTTGGCAAATGATTTGTCAAGGGGGCGAGTCACGGTGGATACAGACGGCAGCAATCTTACCAATGAAAACCATCATGGTCTTTCTGGCTCTGGAGTCCTGATTAACATTAATGACAGTGGTGTTGATGCAACGCATCCAGACCTCATAGGTCGCGTCGAATCCTCAGGCCATTCTCAAAATAACACCAATCCCGGTCTTGTGCCTACCAGCTCTGCCGGCCTGGTATCAGCCATTCGTTATTCAGGGCACCTTGATTCTGTCGGGCATGGAACCCATGTTGCAGGTATCCTTGCAAGTTCAGGGGAAAACTCGCCCACCATTACCAACATCATCAATTCTGCTACAAATGCCAATTTCCATGGCATGGCCCCAGAGGCTGAATTGCTGTCATTGACTATCGATTTACTTTCCGGACCTCTGGAGTCGGATGAAGAACTCCAAGCGCTTGCCGCTGAGCACAATTATATCACCGAAGGTCGTACCAATGCCATGATTTCAAATAACAGTTGGAATTATCCCAACTCACAGGAATATGGGTTGGCCTCTGCAAGTTTTGATGCAGCAGTGAGAGATGCGCTGCCTTATGTGGAGGGAGAACAGCCCATGGTTTACGTGTTTTCTTCAGGAAATGCAGGCAACGGAAATCAAAGTGGAAGAGGAGGCTCACCGGGAAGTATCCTTGCACCTGCAACTGCCAAAAATGTGATCACTGTTGGCGCAATTGAAACGCTGCGTTTCATTACAAACGAAGTGGTAACTGGCTTCGTGGACCAAATCACGACCAATGATATGGGAGTGGTAGAAACCAACCAGATTCCAGTGCTTGAAAAGGCATTCCTTGCTGACACGGATTCAGCTACAGAGGTGGCTTCATTTTCTTCTCGAGGTAACGTCGGTATTGGGATTGAAGGAGAGGGTGGCCGATTCAAACCCGATGTGGTCGCTCCAGGGACTTATGTAGTATCCACGCGCTCCAAGGACTGGGAGAGCCCTGAAGGTTTGCAAAATACGATTTTGAACCTTCGTGAAGGTATTTCTGTTAATCCGGGGGAACTTTATCCAATCACAGTTTTTGTGCCGCTTGACAGTGTGGAAGTTCGTGTTCGCATCAGGACCAACGAAGATGCTCCTCTGGACCTGCCTGATCTGCCTGTTTATGGAGCCTTGGGACGTTTTCCGACAACTGAGGATTTTGTCGGACTGAATACTGTGACTTTAGCTTTGGATTCTCAGGCGCCCTTAAATCTGGTTCCGGGTAACATATACTTTTTCAGCATTGGGAATAACTCGGAACAGACTATGGTTTTCGATCTCGAAACAGCCGTAGTGACCGAGGAGGACCAGGAAGGTTTTTATGAAGGCCTCGCTGAATTAAATGAGGGGCTTGAGCCTCATTATCGATTTGAATCTGGTTCCAGCATGGCCGCTCCTGTTGTCTCAGGCACTTTGGCCCTGATGCAGGAATACCTGACCGAGAAAGGGCACAATCCCAGTCCTGCACTTTTGAAAGCATTATTGATTAATGGTTCAAGGTCATCTGGAACCATCTATGATTATCAGATAGATCCACTTGTCAATTATCAGGGATGGGGTTTACCGAACCTGAACAACAGCATGCCTCAAAGTTTCTTTGAGACGGATGATAATCATACCTCCTCAGTGCAATTCTTTGATCAAGACACCGAGCGATCTTTAGGAACGGGAGACAGTGTTTCATGGGATTTGAATATCTCTACTAATGGTGCACGAGCATTCCCTTTGAGAGTATCATTGGTATGGACGGATCCTCCGGGAAATCCTGCTGCAGGTGTCAAACTCGTGAACGATCTTGATCTGGTTGTTTCGAATACCTTGTCGGGGGAGGTGTTTTACGGAAATGATTTCGCTGAAGCTTCCTTGTTCACCCGCATGTCCGCGTCCGACAGTGTTGCTGCTTCGGATGTCGTCAATAACGTTGAGAATGTTTATATCAATGGTCCGCTGTCCACTAACTATGTTGTCTCCGTAATAGGTCGTCGCGTTAATGTCAATGCTGTCTTCGATCATCCGGATGGTGTGGTGCAGGATTTTGCTCTCGTTATCAGCAGTGGTGATGATTCGGAGTTGGAGGCGCCATTTGAACTGGAGTCACTTCAAACCCCTTTACCGCCAGTATTCCCTCCTTTGATTGCGGTAACAAATGGTATACCCCGCCTCGAAGACAGGGTGGGCGCGAATGCTCCACTTTTAGGCACAACTAACGGATTGGCGCAGCAATGGCAGTTTTATACCTTTACCAATGCGTTGCCTTCTACAAACGACGTTGGTTTTACCAATGGCCCTAATGTGGCTTTTGTGACTTTTCTTCCCCCGGAATTGGGTAAGCCGCGCGTTTCAGAAGCAGATATTGACCTCTATGTGTCGCGTGATGCAGGCCTCCTTGACTTGGATGAAGGGGTGGTTTCCGCTGCGGCCAAGTCTTTGAATCAAGGTGGAACCGAGGTGGTGCTATTTGAAAATCAACCGCTTGGCGATGATGTGGTTTATTATGTTGGCGTCAAGTCAGAGGATCATCAGGGCGCACAGTATGCCATGGTGGGTCTTTCGCAGGAAGAGCCTTTTGACTTTACCGACCAAAATGGGAACCGGGTTTTCCGAGGTATTCCGTTGAACCAGGGTATTATCCCTGACGGAACTCCTGGTAGTCCAGGTGCTGGTTTGGGTATTGCCATTGGTAATCCCTTGAATGGGCTCACAGTGCAAAGCGTGATGGTCGAGCAAACTGTTTTTCACGAGGACATCGGGGATCTCCTGGGAAGCATTTCCCACAATGGTGTTTCGGCTGTTTTGAATAACCATACATTGCTCAGCCCGCAAGGCAGTTCGATTTTTCTCGATGGTTTGTATGATGACTTTGGAGTGTTTCCAAACTCAATTCCCTCTGATGGACCCGGTAATTTGATCAATTTCATTGGCGAAAACGGCGTTGGAGTCTGGCTCATGACTATGGTTGACAACGCCCTCAGCCAAACCGGGCGGCTATCCGGTTTCAGGGTTGTCGCCACTCCGAATCAATTGCTGGATGAAAATGGACTGTTCGCTACCGTACAGTCAGAATCTTTCAGGTATTTCTTCGTGGAAGTGCCGCCTGATGCCAGTGCTTTTACGGCTAATTTGACTGAATTCAACCTTCCCCTGGATTTGTATCTACGACTTGAAGAACTGCCGACGCAAACAATCTTCGACAAACGTGCTTTGGGGGTTGAGGGGGAAAACATTGTCACAGTCACCATGACGCCGAGAGATATTCCGCCTCTGAATGCCGGAAGGTATTTCATCGGGGTCTACAATCCGCACCCTGTGGCTGTTGATTTCAGATTGACATTTAATATCGAACGCAACCTGATCATTGATTCGGAACAACCATTTTTTCCTGACGAACTTGAGCTGCCTATCCTGGACTTTGCTCAAACGGATTCGGACATCTTTGTGGCCGATTCACGTCGAGTGGCGGAAGCTAAAATTGGTTTACGGATTGATCACCCCCGATTATCCGATTTAAGTATGCATCTGGTAAGCCCTCAAGGCACGCGGGTGTTACTTGCGGAAAATCGCGGAGGAGACATCAACACTGGTCTTGGATCAGGAACCTCCGATGAACCTGTATTCGCTGGTTTTAGTGATGATGAGGAAGATGCGGATACATTGATCAAATTTGCGCGAGGCCCCTTCACAACCAATGCTGTCACCAGCATTACGCCTATCAGTGGATTTGAACAGGCGCCAAATGGCATTATAGCCGCAGTTGAATCCTTCCCTGCCGATGACGCTGGGAATATGTGGGATGTCATATCAGGAAGAGTGCGTATTGTTGACAGAAACGCTCCTGAAGGAAGAAAATTTGCATACGTCTTCAGTTCCAGAATGGCCATCACTATTCCGACTCCTCCTGGGCGTAAATTTGATTTGTTCTATTCCACTCGTTCCTCAGCTGGCCGGGGCTCGCCTGTTGGTTTAGCATTTTTGGATGGTCGTCAGGCCCAGGTAGTGGATGGTTCCCTTCGCTGGAGACGAAACACTCCGATTCGCTTTGTGCCGGCCAGGCCTGAAACTCTTTTGGAGTTCACTTTCGTGAAGGGGCGCCCTGCCATGTCACTGGATGATATTGAAATCCGCGATGCCGCTGTGGTGAAATACTACTTTCCTGAAGAACCTCTTGAAGTTTTCAAGGGAGAATCCGCGCTGGGCAATTGGAGTTTGGAAATCAACGATACTCGTGACGGTGCGATTGAGCCTCCACCCATCCTCCAAAACTGGCAGTTACTCCTTAGTCTAGCTAACACCAATGTTCAGGCCGAGACTCTGCGCAATGGACAATGTTTTACTGGTAAACTCGATGCCGACGAAGTGCATTACTTCATTGTCGAGACCCCACGGATCGCGACAATGGCCACCAATTGGTTGACCGGAACGGGGGACCTTGAAATGTGGTTTGATAACACAGGGGTTCCAACGGGCGATAGCCCTCCTGATGTCATTCCTTCCATCGATTTCAATGGTACGGATGAAGGAGAAGGCATGTTGCTCTCGCTGGGGGGGATGACATTTTTTGACTCAGAAACGAACCAGCTCGGAACGCTTCCAGAACCAGCGTTACAGCCCGGGCAAAGATACTACCTTGCGGTTGCCAACAGAAAATCCAGTTTCAAACAGGATTATGAGTTGTGTCTTCAATTTGATGCGGACGATGTGCAGATCATTGCGTTGACCAACACCATTCCTTTCAGTAACACCATTCCATTTACAGACGATCTCCAGATGCAGTATTACCGTTATCGAGCTGCCTCCAATGTTGTGGAATTGGACATTGAACTAGAGCCGGCAAATGGAGATGTCAACATGGTTGAGAAATATGGTTTACCATTGCCTAACCTTGCCGTTTTTGATCAACGTTCGGAATTACCAGGACTTTTGGTAGACCAGTTGTTTGAGACAAATAAGCCTCCTGCGACCATTTTTCCTGGTAGTTATTACATTGGCGTTTACAACGCGGAAGCCAACCGGACCGATGTTGATTACCAGATCACAGTCACTGAAACAACGGTTCCATACAATGTCATTCGTCTTACAGATGGAGAATCCATCGATTTTAAGGTTGGAGACAATTTTGCATCTGATGACGCGAAGGTAGAAAATTATTTCTTGTTCGAGGTAGCCAGCACCAACGCTGTGGCAGCTCGCTTTGAAATCTTTGGAGCAGATGGAGATGCTCAATTTGCCTTAAAGAAAGAAGAACTTCCTACTTTTGAGAGCAATGACCGATTAGGATCAGTCTTTGCTGATAGACCGGGTTCAGGTAAATTAATCGTCCGCACAAATGACACCTTACCCAGCCTTGATGGTAATTGGTTTCTTTCCGTGCTCAATCAGCAAACGGAAGATCTTAATTTTTCTATTCGTGCCAGCCTGGAAACCAACCAGCCCCCGGTCATCACTCTGGAGAGCAATATTTGGAGAACCAACACCGTCGCAATCAAACAGCCTGATTTCCCTCAGGAAATAGATTACTACCGATTTGTAGTAGACCCGGCTGCTGAGGAAGTAACATTTACACTGGATCCAATAGCAGGGGGCGCTGAAGCCAATGTAGACCTCATACTGAGAAAGGATCAACTGCCCAGTCTAACAGATCTCGATGATTTCAGTTTCAGTGATAATTCCATCACGGAAACCATTGTTCTGAATGCCAGCACTGCCGTTGCTTTAAGCGGAGGTGAATGGTTCCTTGGTGTCATTAATCGTGAAGCAGAAGACCAAGTAACCTACCGTGTCAGGGCTTCCCAATCTGTGGATGTTCCCGCCACAGCCTTGCAGAATGAAATCTGGGTCACAAACGCCATTTCGGGTAATCAACCCGGATCGCCAGCGATCCCTGAAATCTACTATTTCGACGTGGACGAAGATACCATTGATGTGACATTCACTCTTTCCAACCTTGAAGGTGGTCAAAATGGGAATTTGGATCTTCTCTTAAAATTTGGGAACCCGCCTGATCTCTCGGCATTCGACACTGCAAGTGTTAACCCTGGCAATGTGGATGAAGTCATTCAGCTGAATCAGGATTCATCTCCAGTATTGGTTCCCGGGAGATGGTATCTTTCGGTCATCAATCGTGAGACAACAGCGGTGGATTATCGCATCATGGCTAACGCTAAATTGGATGAAATCCCAAATATTATTGTCGTGCCTGTTGATATTATCTTCCTAGGTGATGAGATCTGCGTGTCCTGGGAATCTGAGATCGGACAAAGCTACTGGGTAGAGGGGAAAGTTCTTGAAGAAGATCCGGTTTGGGATGGTTTGGCGGGACCGATTATTGCCGGCGATGTATATTCTGAGTACTGTTTTGACCTGCCGATTGAGTATCAATTGTTCCGCGTAGTGATCCGTTTGGATAACCAAACACCTTCGGACTATATTGATCCGGTTGTCGATGTCCAAGGTGATCAGCTCTGTTTGAATTGGAATGCTGAGACAGGTAGCCGTTATCGTATTCAGGGCCGGACGAGTTTATTGGAAGTCGCATGGAACAATGTTGACGAAGTTGTTGCTGATCGCAGTGACATGCAATATTGCCTGGCGCTTGATACACCTTATCGCTTTTTCCGTATCGAGCCCATTGAAGGCGAAGATCCTCCAGCGCCTCCTGTTATTGATCCTGTATTGGCTTTGGTTGGAGATCAGCTATGCATGGACTGGGCTACTGAAGTCAATCGATCTTATGTGGTTCAGGCCAAAGTTAATCTTGAAGAGGAGGCGTGGACCGACTTGAGTTCTCTAATTGCCATCGGTGAAATTACACAGTATTGCGTTGATTTGCCTGCACCTTATCGTTTCTTCAGAATTGTGGTGGGTGATCTTGTGTCACCTCCAAGGGAAGAGGTGTTTGTGGATGTGGTGCTAAGTGTGGGTGACAATGAAATCTGTCTTGATTGGGATTCTGAAACAGGACGCACCTACCAGATCGAAGGATTGGTCGATTTGAGAGACGGAGACTGGGTAGTGATTGATACTTTCATTGCGGATGCCAATCAGAGTGCTTACTGTTTGGCATTGCCAACCGAAATCAGGTTCCTGAGGGTGCTTGCTGGAGACATTGAGGCACCGGTTGATACGGTTGAATTTATTGACGCTATCCTGCAAATTGAAGACAAGCAAATCTGCTTGGAATGGCCTTCGCAAGCAGGTGATATCTTCACCGTTGAAGCAAGAAGCGGCCTTCAGGATTCCGTGTGGACCGCGATTGAACAAGTGCAGGCCACTGGAGATCAAACAAGATACTGTGTCCAGCTACCCACCAAGTTCCGTTTCTTCAGGATTCGTTCAGGGGGAGGCGATCCTCAGCCTCCCGGAGACCGGGTTATCTCTGCTTTCATTGATCCTGTAATTGAATTTGATCAAAACCGTATCTGCCTCCTCTGGACTGCCACTGAAGGGAGTGATTACGTAATTCAGGGCAACAGTGGTCTTACCGGTTTGGATTGGCAACAAGTGGAAGTTATCACTGCAAATGATGCCAATATGCAATTCTGCGTCAGTTTGCCAACGGCTTATCAGTTTTTCCGGATTGGTGAGCTTGCGGGGCAGCCCGGCGTTCCTGTGGAGCCCGTTGTATTGAGTTACATTGATCCCATCATGGCATTGGCAGATGATCAGGTCTGCCTTTCCTGGTCCTCAACGACTGGTGAGGCTTATCAGGTTGAGGCAACTTCAGATATTTCAGTTGGAAACTGGGCTGTTCTTGAAACTTTGGAATCCAATGGGAACAGTCTGACCCACTGCATAGACTTGCCGGCGGAACATGCTTTTTATCGTATCGCTGTTCTTGAAGGCAATCCTCGTGAAGAAGGAAAAGAGCCAGGAGCAGCAGCGCCGGCCAATATCGACAGTGTTAGTTTCGCAAATGGTCAAATCACAGTTCGATGGTCGGGTATGTCTGGACTTGCTTACCGGATTTCTTTCGCCAACTCATTGCTGGGTCCATGGAGCGACATTCCTCAGGTAATCATCTCTGAAACAGACTCATTTGAATTTGTTGACGATGGTTCGCTGACCGGTGGACTGCTCTCTCCAAGGTTTTACCGGGTGAACCTTCTGCCGATGCCGTAAATCTATCTTGCCTTTGTAAGCTTGGCAGCGCAAAATACTCTCATGCAATCACATGAGTTACTTCGCGATTTGTTCAAAGAAGGAAATCCCAAGCAAATCGCAGAAGATATGGGTCTCTCCCTTTCCATGATTTACAAATGGGCGGAACCCAAAGGTGAAAAAGGAAGTGGCACCCCCAACCCATTGGATCGTCTCAAAGATTTGCTTGATAGTACTCAGGATAAGCGATTGTTGGAGTGGGTTTGTGAAAAAGGAGGGGGCTTTTTCATTCATAACCCCAAAAACACCCATGCCCATCCAGATTTCCTTATTCCGGCAACGAACACCATAGTGCAGGAATTTGCCGATTTATTATCCGTCGTTGCTTCTGCCGCAGGGGATAATCATATCACCCCACCTGAAGCTGTCCGTATTCGCCAAAGGTGGGAGCAGCTGAAGTCAGTCACTGAAGGATTTGTTCATTGTTGTGAAGAGGGTAATTTCACAAATCTTCAGATAGAAGCCGAGAAAGCTGTGACCAAGAAGGTATCTTGATCTGAAAGTGTTCTAAAATCAGTTGGCCATCAATGATTGGCTTTTGTTTCACGCTTTTTGATACATTGTTCGCAGCAATCTTCATGCCGCTCTGGCTTGAAAGATTGTGCTTTTTGGTATATGTTGTGAATCGCTTATGGCACAAGGTCTTTTCCTATCTCAAAAGATGGCGCTTTCCCAGATGCTGGCGCCACAGCTCCAGCAGTCACTTGCCTTGTTGCAAGCGCCAATGTTGGAGTTGAAAGCCCTTGTTAACCAGGAGTTAGAGCAAAATCCGGTTCTCGAAGAACTGATTGAACAGGAGTTGAAATCCAAAGATTCCTCCAGTGATACCGAGTCAGATAGTTCCAAGGATGCTGGGGAGGATTTCTCTGATTCCAATGATTCCAGAGATACTTCCGAAGAATGGGAATCGCAGATCGAGAAACTTTCCCAACTTGATCAAGAGTGGCGAGATTATTTTTCTGAAACAGCACTTCCGGTCAAAAGGAATTCCAAAGACGACGATGAGCGCCGTCAGCATATGTTTGACAGCTTGACTACCAAGACGTCGCTGCAGGAAACGCTTCGAGAACAGGTAAGACTCTCTGACCTGAGCCCGGACCAACATCAAATTGCTGATCTCTTAATAGGAAACATTGATGAAAAAGGTTATCTCAACGCCTCCATCGACGAATTAGTTTTTTCTACCAATACCCCCAAGGAAATCATTCAGGTAATTCTTGAATTGATTCAAACTTTTGAACCTGCCGGGGTAGCGGCTATAGACTTGCGTGAGTGCCTGATGTTGCAGCTTGAAAGGGCTGAGCGGGAAATGACTCTGGAATACAGAATCTTGGATCGCTGTTTCAAACTGCTAGGCAAGCGTAAATTCCCTGAAATTGCTCGCGATTTGGGAGTTTCACTTGAGCATGTTGTTCAGGCCACCGAACATATCAGTCGATTGAATCCGCGCCCGGGCAACGCCTATCTCAATGACGGGGAAACTTACGTGTCACCTGAGGTATTCATCACCAAAACCGGCGATGATTATGTGGTCAGCACCAACAACGATCACATCCCGCGTATTCGTATCAGTAACACCTACAAGGACCTGTTATCGCAGACCGGAAGTGCTTCCGATTTAAAGGAGTATATCAGGGAAAAAATCAGGTCCGGGAAATTTCTCATCAAGAGTATCGATCAGAGGCAGCAAACGATCAGCAATATTGCCAAAGAAATCGTGCGCCGCCAGAATGAGTTTTTTGATAACGGTATCGCACACCTGAAGCCAATGACGATGATGCAGGTTGCGGAGAAAGTCGGTGTGCATGAAACGACCGTAAGTCGTGCGGTTTCCGGAAAATATCTTCAATGTGCACAGGGGATTTTTGAAATGAAATTTTTCTTCACCTCAGGGATTCAAACGAGCTCAGGCACAGATATTTCCAATGCGACTGTAAAAGACATTATTCAGGACATGGTGCGATCTGAAGCCCCCTCCAAGCCCTTGTCGGATGACCAAATCGTCAAGAACCTGTTGCAAAAAGAAATTAAAATTGCTCGCAGGACTGTGGCGAAGTATCGGAATGAGCTGAATATCCTTCCTTCGCATCTAAGGAAACAATATATCTGAGCTGAGCTTACTTTTCAAATGGAGGCCTCTTTATTTATTGGCGTTTAATTCTCGCTGAGTGTCACTTCGCATGGCTTCCAAAACCGCTCTCCATTTGTCTTTGTCTTTTCGTTCCATACGGTCAATGAAGAGGATTCCCTTCAGGTGATCCAACTCATGTTGAACAGCTTTAGCGAGCAAGCCTCCGCAGGTAAAAGTAAAATGCGTTCCCTTGTGGTCCTGCGCTTTCACTTCAACGGATTCAGGTCGTTCTATATCCGCGTAAACCTCGGGAAAGCTGAGGCATCCCTCAGGTCCTTTGATCATTTCATTCAGCGGCTCGACTTCCGGGTTGATGAGCACCAAAGGCATATAATTTTTGATTTCCACTTCTTTGCCATCAACAGCCATGGTCGAAGGCCTGTCCTCGGCATGTGAAACATCAAGCACGGTAATTTGAAGTACTTTGCCTACTTGCTGGGCAGCTAGTCCGACGCCATCGGCGTCATACATCGTATCCAGCATATGGTCGACGAATGTCTCCAGCTTGCCGTCAAATTTTTCGATGCTTGCTCCTTTTTGCCTCAGGGCCGGGTGTCCATATTTTACGATGGGCAGAATCATTGAGAGAATTGTGTTAAAGAGGTGGCCATGCGGCAAGATCAAATCAGCGAGGCTGTGACTGACACTCAAATAGAAGGCCCCTTATAAATCAAAACCGGGCCCTATCGCCAGAGGATGGCTAAGGGCCCGGGGAATTTTCAGAACCAGTGTTTAATATGTAGGATGTTGTAGTATCCTGATCTTAACGGTTTACCGCTTCAATCAGAAAAGCATTATGAGTAAGTAAGCTAATGAGACTTACCAGCCCGAAAATCCTAAAAGTTATGTGTCCAATTAATCACCCTTTCCATGTCGGGTCAACAGATAAAACAAAATATTCTGATTTGTAATGGTTGGCGGTCACCATGGCTCTGCGGTTCGGCACTCTGGGGTCAGGATAATTGATTGTTGGATTGCCTAGTAAGTCGATTGTTTATCTTCTGCCTCAAGGGGAGTCAATGCATTTACTTGAAACACTGTGCATTGATGCGAGTATACCCAAAAGAAATGGTTCCGTATCCATTAGTCAGTGAAATACAATTTTCCATTGCAAAAACGCGTTCTCTGGCTTGGAGTTTTTCCTGCTCTGATCATTCCTTGCATCGGGGCGCTTTTTTATTTTGTCTGGTTCGCTGAATCGAATTGGGTGCAACCCGTCTATGCTTCGATCAAGGTGTTTACCTTTGTATGGCCTGTATTTGCTTTATTTTTCCTCTTGAAGGAAGGGCTGGGTAAGCTTGGAGCACTGTTCAAGTTTCAATGGAATATTGTAATGGAGGGAGTGGGGTGTGGCATCCTGATGTCGCTATGTGTCCTCTTTGTGTTGTTTTCTCCTTTTGGAAGCGCGGTATTTGACCAGGCTGCTGTGGTGCGTGAAAAAGCTGAACAAATGGGAGTTATATCTCATTTTGTACTCTTTGGTTTGTTTTTGTCATTTTTGCACAGTCTGTTGGAGGAATATTACTGGCGTTGGTTTGTGTTTGGGAATCTTCATCGATTCTTGAATTCGAAGAGCCTGGCATATGGGGTTGGTGCTCTTGGTTTTGCTTCACACCATATAGTCGTGACTACACAGTTTTTTGATGGGCCAATTGGTTGGATATACGGTCTGACTGTGGGCGTAGCGGGGGCAATTTGGTCCTGGTTGATGGTGCGTCACCAATCATTGATCGGAGCATGGGTGTCTCATATTATTGTGGATATTACTCTCATGTCGGTAGGCTACTACCTCATTTTTCATGTCTCTTCCAAATAAATGAAATCCTTCCAATTTGATGGGGCGAAGTTCTCTGCAAGGTGAGGGCGTATTCAGGTAGTCGGTTCATTTCTTTTTCGCAGCTGAAAATTTGCGCATTTATTTAATCAAGGTCTTTACTTCTTATTCTTTCAACCCTTCACCAAAGGATCCAGTAATCGTTTTCCTTCTTTGCTTTTAAGGCCTTTGAGCAGGCTCTTAATCCTGGTTTTTTCTGCTGTAGTTTTTCAGCGATTCCAGGCACCAGCTTTCTCCCCTGCTGGTCTCACCTTTATCGTCCACTGCGCGGCCAATAGTGCAATAGCATACAAAAAGCGTATTGATTTTCCTGGAATCTATAGTCTTCTTCTCACCGGCCATGGCTGCTGTTGAGAATCGAGCCACCATGCTAGTCAATGCAATCAGGGGGATAAGATAAGAAGATGATTTCATTGATTATTGCCTGATAATTTACCAGATGGGTCCATGCATTTGATCTACATTTCTTGTGGATCGAGAATCCAATTTTGCTCAGTTCCTTCCAATGCAATATTCAATCAATGACTCATAAAGGCGCTAATTGCCGCGACCTTTTTGTTGCAAAATTACAAAACCTTTTCATTATTTACATCATGTACTTCCATTTGCGTTTATTCATTCGATCGGCATGCCTTGCCGTGCTTGCTGCTTTTATTCTTTCTTTTCCAACGGGTGCTCTGGGTGGTGAAAATGTCTTCAAGGGTGTATTGATTTCTCCGGTGGATGGCAAACTACGCGTTGAGATCAACGGAGAGTTTTTTACCGAGTATCATTATCAGGATGTTTCACGCCCATTCTTTTATCCTGTGATGGGGCCTGAGGGGCATGCGATGACCCGCAACTGGCCGATGGCGGAGGGCGAGGGTGAGTCTCATGATCATCCACATCATCGATCCTTCTGGTATGCGCATGGCGATATTAATGGACATGATTTCTGGTCCGAAAGTGACAAAGCGGGAACCACCCGACATGTGGCCTTTCTACGCATCACTTCAGGGAGAAAAGCAGGCGTCATCAAGACCCTGAACCATTTGGTGGCCAAAGACGGAAAGATTGTGGGATCCGATGTGCGAACCATGACCATCCACAATCGTCCCTCATCAGAGCGTATTGTGGATTTTGATGTTGAGGTAAGAGCATCCCACGGTGAAATCGTGATGGGTGATACCAAGGAGGGAAGCATGGCCCTGCGCTTGGCTCCTACCATGCGTTTGAAGGGGGAGGTTGCGCAAGGGCACATCGAAAACAGTGAAGGTGTCAAAGATGGTGAAACCTGGGGTAAGCGCGCCAAGTGGGTGGATTATTATGGACCTGTCAAAGGAAATCTTGTGGGCGTGGCAATCTTTGATCATCCGGGAAATCCACGTCATCCCACTTGGTGGCATGTGCGTGATTACGGTTTGTTTGCTGCCAACCCTTTTGGGGTGCATCACTTCGAGCGAAAAGAAGCTGGGACAGGTGATTTGACCATCAAAAAGGGAGAAAATCTCAAGTGGGCTTATCGTTTTTACTTCCATCAGGGAGATACCACAACCGGGCAAGTGGGGCATAGTTACGAATTATTCAGCAAGGAGTAACTCTCAGTATTGAAAAGACGCATTTCAGCCATATTACAAAGCCAATCTGTATGAAAAAAACAATGAACCGGAGACAATTTGTCAAAACTGGAGCCGCCGCCGCCACAACCTTTGCGATGGTAGATCCGTTCAATCGAGTGCTCGGCGCCAACGAAGAAATCCGAGTGGGTGTTGTAGGATTTCGTGGACGTGGGAAGAGTCATATTGATGGCTTCAGTAATCAACCCGGCGTCCGATTAGCTGCTTTGTGTGATGTTGATCAGGATGTGCTCGAGAAAGGTGCAGAGAAATACAGCCAGCCCGGCCAAAAACTCAAAACGTATTCCGATTACCGCAGGCTGCTTGAAGATAAGGAAATTGATTTAATTTCGATTGCCACACCGAACCATACGCATTCTCTGATCAGTGTCGAAGCGATTCTGGCTGGCAAGGACGTGTATGTTGAAAAGCCGGTCTCTCACAATGTCTGGGAAGGTCAGCAAATCGTCAATGCAGCACGTAAGCATAAAAAGATTGTTCAGACAGGTACTCAGTGCCGATCCAATCCGGGTATGCAGGAAGCGGTCAAGTTCATCCGAGATGGAAACCTTGGTAAAGTTCGCGTCGCTCGTGGTCTTTGTTACAAGCGCCGTAAATCCATAGGCAAAGTTGATGGACCTCAGGCGGTACCTTCCCGTATTGATTTTGATCTTTGGACAGGGCCTGCTCCATTGAAGCCCTTGATGCGCGACCGTCTGCATTATGACTGGCATTGGGTGCGAGATACAGGTAACGGCGATCTGGGCAATCAAGGCATTCATCAAATGGACATTGCGCGTTGGATTCTGGGTGAAGACCAGTTATCGCCCGAGGTATTCAGTATTGGTGGCCGCCTCGGTTACATTGATGATGGAGATACAGCGAACACTCAAATCGTCTTTCACAACTATGAAAAAGCCCCGTTGATTTTCGAAGTGCGTGGTCTGGGGGCTTATGCTCAAAACAATGAACGCCCGAAATATCGTGGGGTGGATGTAGGGGTGGTGGTCGATTGTGAAAATGGTTATATGGTGATTCCTTCCTACAGCACAGCCACTGCTTACGAGCACAATGGAAAGGAGATCCGGAAATTCTCCGGAGGAGGGGATCATTTTGCCAATTGTATCAAAGCGGTTCGAAGTCGCAATCGACGTGACCTGAATGCAGACATTTGGGAAGGACACGTTTCAAGCGCGCTTTGTCACACCGGTAATATTTCTTATTATCTCGGTGGCAATGCGTCTCCTGGTCAAGTGCTCGAACAGATCAAAGGGGATGCACTGGCAGCCGAGTCTATTGGCCGCATGCTGGAACATATTCAGGTGAATGATGTGGATCTCAACTTGACTCCAGTCAGTCTGGGACAGCACCTCAAGATGGATGCGACTCGAACGGCCTTTCTGGGGAATGAACGTGCCAACGAAATGTTGACGCGTGTTTACCGTAAGCCTTTTGAGGTACCAGCGATTACTTGATTCGGATTCCAGAGAATTCTCAAAAATTTACAGTCAACAGGCGGATTCCAAAAGGAGTCCACCTGTTTTTTTACCCTGCAGTCTGGATCTTGAGTTGGTGATTCCTGTAAGAGACGATTGCCGTTCCAAAGGCCAATCCGCAGAGTAAGAAGCCCCAGTGATCATGAGAAGGGATGAGGATTGCTTCTAAAAAAATATCCAGCACAACCACCCAATGCAAAAAGGCATCCCATTGATTCAGGAAGTAAGCAGAAAGCCATGCCTGAATCATGAGTCCGCTGAGCAAGCACCCAAAGGCACATCCAATTTCCATGCTGTAACGATTGGATAAAGTCATGGCAGCAAAGGTAAACAAATATCCTGTCGCAAGCATCCAGCCAAAAGTCCATCGCTTGCTTCCCTGGTATGTCGATCGATCTTCAAATGCGCTCATACCCTTATTGCTGCCATATAATTGCCATAGGGTAACTGTGCGAATCAGGGCACAATCCGATCCGCGTGCTTTTTACTGAAGAGCCAGTCTCACTCAATGAGAGCGTAAACCTTTTGAATAGAATTCAATCTTCTGGCATCAGGTTCGCCGTCTTCAGCGATGATTCTAAAGCGTGAAACCAGCGGTTTGCCTGGTGCAATCTTAAAGCGTTCATTCACCATGGGAGTATAGCAGAAATAGGGCATGTCAGGGTGGAGTCTGACATGCTGCGGATGCCTGAAATTAGACGGATGTGGTATGAGTGTGATTGAAACAGGAGCCTGATCAATTTTACCCGTCATGCAAACCCAGTCAGGACGGCTGTGGTTACCGTTTTTTTGCGATAAGCCTTCACTGGTGATCATCTTGCAGACTTCAATAAACGTATCCTTCCGAGCACCTTTCCCTGCTGACGTGTGTGCATCCTTGAACCATTGTCGGTTGCCCCGAATAGCCATACCTCCATAATGATGTTGTTCCACTGTTAAGGAGGAATGCGTTGCACACATCTGATCCGAGCGGAAGTCGATATGACCCGTCTTGGCATCAATCTTGACAGTCCAGATTTCTTTTAAAATGCGCCGTTTACCCAGCAGGTGAGCCAGTTCGACGCGAAAGCCTGCAGCGTGTTCTTGGTTGATAATTTTCAATACCTGTTTATGACGTATTGAAGCATGACCGGGTTCCCAGAAATTGAGTTGCTCGTTCTCGAAGCTTGCCTTTTTCCAGGCAAAAAACATGCCGTGCTGGTGACTGTGATGGGGGACAGGATAATCATCCGTGATGATTTTTCCTGACGGAGTGGTAATGGGGTGGATGAAGCCACTGCGTCCGTATTTCTTCTCTATTCCTGAGGGGATCTGAACGGTTTTATGGTAAGTCAGGACATGCTTTCCATTGCGCGTGATAACAATGTGATATTGATTCTCCTCACATCGAACATTTGCCAGCGCACATGTAACCGTGATGACCAGTCCTGAGGCAATGATAGGAATCAATTTCATAAATCCTCAGATCTCAGAAAACCTTTCTGATCGCGTGTTGCCTTCCGAATCGCTTCGACGTCTTCTGGTTGGATGCTTGAAGCTTCATTGCCAAATGAATTCCGAACATAGGTCAGGACGGATGCAAGTTCCTCGTTGGAAAGTCCCTTGAAAGGAGTCATGGGAACAAGTCCCTGGTAGGCGACGCCTTTGACCTTGATAGGGCCAAGGAGTCCATGCAACGTCAATTTGATCAAGCGATTTCGATCACCAGATACCCATTCCGATTCGGCGAGGGGAGGGAATTGTGCCGCCGGAAGTCCCTGCCCGTTTTCCTGATGACATGTGATACAATGTCCTTCACGACGGTAGATTTCTGCCCCTTGCAAATAGAGCTTTCTGGCCGTTCCGGTCAGGGTTGTTTCGGGAGTTGACCATTTCTCAGTCTGAATGGTTTCGCCTTTGAGATGCTTCAGCGCCGTTTCGTAAAAAGGTTGGATCCATGTATCGATGGGTTTTTTTGCCGCTTCCTGAACAATGGGCAATCCTTCCTTTGGATCTAACCAGGAAGCTGCGACAATGGCTTCCAGACGAACCCTGCCATGGGTGTCTTGGGCTGCCTGATGTAGCAAGGCGTTTGAGTCCGGGATTTGATGTCGATTGTATCGCACCGCGCGCACAGCCGCAGCACGCGCCCTGAAATCCTTGGCAGTGAAAAGGCGCTTCAGCAGATTGGGATCAATCTTGTCCATTCCCCACCCAACCCACATGGCTTCGACCAGATGATGCTCGTAATGTGGAGACCTTGGTTCAAGTTCTCCAACCCAGCGCTTCAAGGCTGAGAGGACTTTTTCTGGATCACGTCCTCTAAGTTCCCGGCGAGTGCGGTATCTTGTTCTGTATTCCGGAAGCTTGAGATTATCCAACAATTGCGCCAAAGCTGAATCTACAATGGCGGCGGGTTTGACGAGAGGGCGCGAGGGATAGGTAATACGGTAGATTCGACCGTGGACATGATCTCGCAACGGATCTCTGGCACTGTGTTGCATGTGACCTACAAGGACATTGTGCCAGTCCACGAGGTAGAGGGATCCATCTGGTGCAAATTCCATATCGACCGGCCGAAAATTTCCATCGCGACCTTTCAGAAGGTCCTGCCGAAAGTGGCTTTCGAACCCGGTGTCTGCATCTTTCATGGAATGCTGCTTGGTGCCCAGGAAGCCAATGGTGTTATGAATCAGCAGATCACCTTGCACTTCATCTGGAAAATGACGGCTTGAAATGAATTCCAGCCCTGAAGTTGGACGGACTCGATGTGCGTCTTCAATCAAATTGATTGGATTGGGAGAGAAAGAGCCATAAGGCACTGCCAGGGTTCCTGGTGTCATCCAGCGAACATTAGGGTCCGAGGTGTCAGTGAAAAAGATTTGACCCCAATCATCAAAAGCGGTTCCCCACGGGTTGGGAATGGATAATCGTGCAGTGCGTTCGAGGTGTTTTCTCCTGGGATCGAATCTGAAAAACCCTCCGTTGGAACTTCGGACGGGGCCATAAGGAGTTTCCACGTTGCTATGCAGAAATGTTCCTTCACCCATGTAAATGGCTCCGACCGGATCAGCACAAAAAGCGCTGATGACATGATGAGTGTCATGGTCATCGAATCCACTCATTACGGTCTGGCGCTGGTCTGCTTTGTCGTCGCCATTCGTATCGGTAAGAAGAATGAGGTGGTTTCCCTGTGCAACATAAACGCCTTCAGGTGCAAATTCGAAACCTGTGGGAAGATGCAATCCTTCTGCAAAAATGATTTCCTTGTCCGCCTTGCCGTCCAGGTCGGTGTCCTCAAGGATGATGAGTTTATCGTTGGGCTTTGGATCACCCGGTTGGTAATGCGGGTAGCTCGGCATGGTTGAAACCCAAAGACGACCTGCGTTATCGAATGACATTTGAACCGGGTTCGCCAAATGAGGGAAGGTTTCTTCAGAGGCAAAAAGCTCAATCCGATAGCCATCAGGAACCGCCATTGTATCGACCACATCCTGTCCGTATTTATATTCAAGAGTGCCGCTTTTCTTGCTGGGGCGATAGTTGGTCTCAATGGTTGGCAAGGTGTGTGTGCCTAGATCTGCTTTTTCCAGATCAAAGGAATCATTGGAGAGAATGGCCCAGATGGCCTTGTCTCGGTTGACGGTCATTTCCTCTAGTTTTTTGAGTTCATGAGGGTAATTATCCGGGCCGAACGGCCTATGCCGTCGCCCGTAAACGTGAACGCCATTCGGGCTCTTGTAGAGATTGTTCCAAATCCAGTTCTTCTCCATGACTGCCGCATGCAATGCGGGCTCATTCACACTGGTGGCATCGTAAGCTGCAAAGATTTGATCCGCGAGGAAGGGGGCAAACAGTGCGTTGCCTTCACGCGAAAGTTGAAACCCTTCGAGGGTCAAAGGTTCGGTTGAATCATCATACCACATCTGGCTCGCGGCAAATGCATTGACAAACCGCACATTCAACTCAGAGGCCACATCTTCCATCGCCGCCGTGTAGAGGGCTAAATTGGCGTTTTCGACCTGCCCATTGGGTGTGCCGATCCTTGCAGAGAGATCTTCAAATGCAATAGGTGACACGAGTGCCAGTTCTGGTGGATGAATGCCGTTGTAGGGTTGTGCCATGGTATGGCGAATAAAATCGCGCAGTTCATTTTTGAATGCTTCCAGCCCTTCTGCACCATTGAAAGATGCGTTGTAACCAAAGAAGGCAATGATGACATCCGCGCTGAGTCTTGTGAGCCAGGCATCGGGTGAATTATACGTTCCATGTCCCTTATGTCCCGATCCCCAGCGATCCTTGGCATCAGAAAGTGGAGCGTAATAAGCCTCCGCCCCGGGAAAAGCCCATGGTGAAGGACGACCTGAATGAGGGCGAAATCCCGGTGTGTTTCCTTCATCGGCCATATTGCGGATGACCAGGCGATGTCTGGCATGTCGGCGAAATAATTCAGTTTCAAAAAAGCCGTGTTGCAGCATGCGAGATGCCAGACCATTGCCTACCAGAACGACGTGGGTATCTGACTTGAGCTTCAATTTTTCCGCTCCTTCAACAAGTGAGAACATACCCATCCAACATGTTAAAATGAGGGTCGTAACGATGCTTGACTTGACCATGATCCAAATCCTACATCGCCCTTGGGGCTCTCACAAGTTTTCAGGAATGGGAACTCAATCCCGGTGTCGCGGTCATGCAGGAAGCCAATCTTGAACGCTGACGTCCGTGATGGAAGCCAGATGCCTCAATGCCTGTCTGAAATCTTCGGGTAAAGGTGCTGTAAGGGTAAGTGATTCTTTGGTTCCCGGATGTTTAAACGAGAGTTTCCATGCATGCAGCAGTTGACGCGCTGGTTCGAACTGTACAGACAGGGATAGTTTGCTGCTGCTGCGTTTACCGTAGATCACATCACCGAACAGTGGGTATCCCAGATGTTTGCAATGTACGCGGATCTGATGCGTTCGTCCGGTTTGAATCACAGCTTCTGTAAATGTGGCCAATCGTCCAAATCGCTGGATCACTTTGAAGTCAGTGACGGAGGGGCGACCATGTTCCATAATTGCCATTTCTTTCCGACGCGTTGCATGACGGGCAATGGGTGCGTTGATGGTTCCCTCTGCAGGGTTCACTGATCCACAGTTTACTGCCAGGTAGGTTTTCCCAGTGCTTCTATCTGCAAATTGATTCGCGAGGCCCTGATGGGTTGAATCGTTTTTCGCGACGACCAGACACCCGCTCGTATCCTGATCCAAGCGATGCACAATACCGGGGCGAGCCACTCCGCCGATGCCACTCAGCTGCCCCTTGCAGTGATGGAGCAAAGCATGCACGAGCGTGTCTTGCTCATGTCCGGCTGCGGGATGGACTACCAGTCCCGGTGGTTTGTTGATGACCAGCAGATCGGAGTCTTCAAAGAGGATGCTCAGCGGGAGGTCGATTGGAGTCAGTTGCATCGGTCGAGGTTTTGGCGGCTGCACGGTGATGCGATCGCCTGATTTTGGTTTATGCGTGGCTTTTGTCTTTGCCGCGTTTACCAGGATATGCCCCTTTTTGATCCATTTTCCCAAGATGCCTCGCGAAGTATCTGGCATCCTCTGATGTAACCAGAGGTCCAGTCTTGTTCTGAGGTCCGTTTGCTCGACGAGAAACTCTTTTGATAACTCGGTATTTTCCTCCATGGATTCAGCTGTGCCATTAAAGGCGTTGCCTTGGGCAGTCATAGGCTATTCCTGGTTTTGAAGTTTTCCTTTTCTGGTCTGGCTGCTACAGAAAAACCACATCGCGATTCCCACCGACATAATCAGAATCCCAGTCAATTGGCCGGGAGTGAGAATCCCGAGGTGCTTCGAGGGTTCGTAATCTCCTCGGAACAGTTCATTGACGGCTCTCAAAAAGGCATAAGCCATCAGGTAAAGTGCAAACACCTGTCCATCGAATTTCTTTTTGCGGTAGATCCACGCCAATCCTGCAAATAAAGCGAAGTTGAAAAAGGACTCATAAAGCTGGGTTGGGTGAACTGCTATAGGGTGGGTGACATGATCTCTGGGAAACGTGATGCTCCAGGGCAGTGAACATGCTTTCCCATAGCAACACCCCGTCATCAGGCAGCCGAGTCTTCCGAATGCATGTCCGAGAGCAATGCTGGGGGCCAATGCATCTGCCATTTTCCAGATGGGTATTTTATTTTTTCGAACATAAAAAATGGCGCATAAAGTGGCTCCTATGAAGCCTCCATAAAAAACCAATCCTCCCTGGCGAATCTTGAAAATATCCGCCAGGGGGGCACCTGAAAAATCCTCCTGCCAGTAGGTGATCACATACAGCATCCGCGCTCCAACCAGGCCTCCAACAATCAACCATGGACCGATGTCTGCAACAGACTCTGAGCTAAGGCCGTCCAGCGGTGCACGACGGCTTGCCGTCCAGAATCCGGCCAGAAACCCGATAGCTACCAAAATGCCATACCAGTGGATGGCGACATTTCCGATGTGAAAGGCAATAGGATGCACACAAGGAACCTAATCGTAGGCCGGGCTTTCATCAATGCCGAATGCTTATTTCAAAGGCTCGCCATGCGGATCCTCTTTTGGTATCCCTTTTGCATGCTTCTCAATCCAAGTTCCATTCTCGGGTACCTAGTCGTTTGCCTCGTCTGTGTGGTTCACAATATTCAGGCAAACCCACATCTGCAATTGGGGCCCATGCTGGGGTACGTAGGGAGTCATGAGGCAAGGATATGGGTGAAGGCTTCTGAAACTGCACGATTGAGCGTGATCTTTTCTCAACAGCCCTCACTGGAAGATGGACGTCAGATTGATGGCCTTTTGTTGGGCGATCCATCTGATTACAATGGTCATGTACAAGTCACGCAATTGAATCCTGAAACGCGATATTATTATGATGTTCTTTTAGATGGGATACCTTGCCTGACGGCTCCTTATCCATTTTTTGACACGGCTCCAAGTGAGGGAGAATCGACGCATTTGAGATTTGCTTTTGGGTCCTGCGTTGGCCGTGAAGGAAAGTTTGCCGCAGCTGCATGGGGGGAGATGGCCGTGGATCCATCCATTCAGATGTTGTTAATGCTGGGGGATAATCATTATGCCGATTCCACCGTGCCAGAGGTTCAGAGAGCCGCTTACTATGATCACCGTTCCGTGTCAGGGTTTCGTGATCTTGCGAAGCGTACCTCGGTCTATGGAATCTGGGATGACCATGATTACGGTCCCAACGATAGCGACAGGACGGCAGAAGGAAGGCAAACTTCCCTGCAGACCTTTCAATCCATGTGGGCCAATCCCTCCTATGGCGAACTGCATAACCCGGGTACTTATTATCGATTCTCCTATGGAGATATTGAATTTTTCATGCTGGATGATCGTTATTACCGCTCTCCCAACTCGGCCAAGGAAGATGGAACCAAGACCATGCTGGGGGAGAGACAATGGCAGTGGCTCAAGCAGGGGCTGAAACAATCCGCGGCAAAGTTGAAGTTCATCGCCTCAGGAAGTGAATGGCAAAAGAATGGGCACCGGGATTCATGGACCAGTTTCAAGCGTGAGCAGTTGGGTTTTTTCAAGTGGATTGACCAGGAGAATATCGAGGGTGTCATCCTGCTTTCGGGCGATCGCCATTTTACTGGCGGATATCAGATCAATCAGCGAATCATCGAAGTGACATCAGGGCCTCTGGGTTCAAGTAATTTTCCTACCAGGAATTTACCAGAGATGTTCCTGAACCATGGGAAGGGAAAACTTTATTGTGTTTTTGATATTGATACTCGCCATGAGGTTCCCAAGGTCATCCTGGAAGTGCATCAAGCTGGGGAGGGGATGATTGACCGCAGGGATTTCACCATGGCAGAGATCAATGGCAAGGCTCGGCTCGCGACATTACCTGTCCGCCCAGCAAAGTCCACCGTTAGCCGGGGAGGCTCCGATTTACCGCTGATCAAAAGGGAAAACTTCGAATCGGGTGCGCTGCAGTGGACACCTACCGACCCGGATGCCTGGCGCGTGATCGAGCAGGATGGCAGCAAGGTATACAGTCTGCATCGACAGAGTAAATACGAGCCCACCCATCGAAGCCCTTTTAATTACTCCCTGTTGAAGGATACCTGGACAGGGGATTTTGATTTATACGCACGCGTTATCACTACGCAGAGAGATTACGGTCACCGAAGCATGTGTCTTTTCTTTGGGTGGCAAGATCCAGAGCATTTTTATTATGTGCATCTTGGGCAAAAAACCGATGATCATGCCAATCAGATATTCATCGTCAATGACGCTCCAAGGATCAAGATCTCCACACGAACCACCCCAGGGACTCCATGGGATACCGAATGGCATACCGTTAAAATCAAACGCCGGGTCGCAAGCGGCTTGATTGAGGTTTATTGGGATAACATGGAGGAGCCCATCATGACCGCAGAAGATAAAACTTTTGTCTGGGGGAAAGTGGGTTTGGGAGCGTTCGATGACACCGGTAACTGGGATGATATTCAACTGTACGGCGTCGAAATCAAGCGCCCAGAGTAAAAGTTGGTCAGGGCGCAGAGTGGAAAGACTCCTCTCCCTTCAACACCCATGAAAGGAGTTGTCCGCATTTCTCGCCTTCTGTGGGCGTTTACATCCAAGGCGGACGGATGCTTGAAGATTGATTATTCAGGCCAGTTTTCCAATATATCTGCGAGATCCAGGACGGTAGGACTCTTTCCCGAACGCACGTAAAATCCGCTGGTGGCAACGCCTGTCGCCAGGGATTCCTGGTGACTTAAATCAAGTAATCTGCCTACGCAAAACCCGGCATTGAAATGGTCTCCTGCGCCTGTGGTGATCACCGGGTTGGGGATGAATGGGCCGTTGATTGAGACAACTTCAGAGCCATTGGACGCGACTGCATATTTGACGGGATGAACCACCAGCGTGTCTGCTTTGATGTGATTGTGCAGTTGCTCAACGAGGTCAATCAGTCCTTCTCTGGAATCACTTGCTGCTTTCAACCCAAGCACTTCACCAATTTCGTGAGCCTCTTTTTCATTTAAACCCAGCGTGACGGAGAAGTAAGGTTGAAAACCTGCGATCAGGTTCAAGGCTTCCACTATATCCTCATTGGGACGTTTTTGAGGGTCACACAGGTCAAAGAATAATGTCTTACGATCTTTCGGGTTCGGTTTGGGCTGCTTGCTCAGGATTTCGCTTTGAACCATTTCCCATATTTCACTCATGTAGGGCATCATCGTCCAGTTGACGAATGCTACCAGACTGGACTGGTTGAGCTGTTGAGTGAACGTTTCTATGCCCATGCGATCAACGATATTTTTCCATCGCATTTCATTCAGTGGGGTGAGTTTGCCCATCAGCAATTTGCCGTCCTGAAATTCATAGGCATCGGTATGACCAGGATTTGCAATGGAAAAGACTTTCGTTGCTTTTTCTACTAGCGGTTTGAAAACCGGATTGGGGTCAGGGTAGCCGAGTGCTCCCAGGTAGGTTACCTGAATGCCTGCCTTGGCCAGGGCATTGGCCATGATCGGGCCATTGCCTCCCAATTTGATGCGTTGCGTGACAAGTTCAAGGTTGGTGCTTCTGCCGGCCGCCTCTTCGATGCGGTCTGAAAACCCCTGAATAGTTGGGATCCTTTCGAATCTCGCTACATCCATGCGCTTGTCAACAACATGAATGATTTCATCTACAAAACCATCCAATCCAACAAATGCAGTGCTTTGCTGAACCTTTTCTTTTCTTTCTCGTAGCTTTGTCGCTACACTCTGCCGCAGATCTTCTTGGCTGTTCATTGATGTTTAATCAGCGGAGACCCCTAAGTCAGACAAGACATTTTCAAGTTCTTCATCTGAAAAAAAACGTATTTCCAAAGCACCTTTTCCCTCCTGATACTTTATCCTGACCTTGGTTTTGAATTTCTCCACGAGCTGCTGCTCCATGTGTGCTATGTGAACATCCTTTTCATTGTTTCTCGTGACAGGGTGAGAGGCGCTTAGCTGTTTGTTTTTATGCTTTTGATGGATTTCACTAACCAAAACTTCGGTTTGGCGTACGCTGAGGGCATCCTTGATGATCCTTCGGCCAACCTGAACTTGTTCCTCTTCCTTGCTTAGTCCCAACAGCACTTTTGCGTGACCCACACTGAGTTTTCCTGTTCCCAGATCCCGTTGTACATCATCTGGAAGTTTGAGAAGTCGCAGTGCGTTCGCAATTGCTGCGCGGCTTTTACCCACTTTAATGGCCGCTTCCTCCTGCTTGAGTTGAAATTGCTGGATGAGTTGGCGATAACCCAGTGCCTCCTCAATGGGATTCAGGTTTTCACGCTGGAGATTTTCGATGAGAGCCAGTTCCAGGACTTGCCTGTCATCGGCTTCGCGAATGATGATTGGGACTTCTTTGAGCCCAGCTTTCTGCGAGGCTCGCCAGCGGCGCTCACCGGCAATCAACTCCCAATGGTCGGATTTTCTCCTGACTACGAGTGGCTGAATAAGGCCTTGCTCACGAATCGAATCCGATAGCTCCTCTAGAGCAGATGCTTCAAATTCACGTCGAGGCTGAAATGGGCAGGGGCGTATGTCGTCAACTGGTAAATGTCTTGGTGAAAGGTCGGTATTCTTTGCCAACGTCTCTGACCCTAATGGGGGATAGGAAACAGGCTCCTCAACTGATTTGGGCGGCTGGGGTTTTGCTGAGGGTGGCTTGGAGCCTCCCAAGAGCGCTCCGAGACCCCTGCCTAAAGGTGTTTTAGACATGAACCCAGATTGAGAGACGGCGGACCCATTGTCAAGTGGCGTGCTTCGATTGAGTTGCTTTTAAACCAAAAAGTATTAAAAATGAGAACAATGAGCACCAAAAAGGAGCGTATGCGTTTATTTGCCGAAACGTTCATTGATTGCGGTAAATGGGATCCACGCTATTGGGGGTATTTTCAAACATTCAATGAGGGGCGATTTTATGAGGCACATGATGTCCTGGAAGATTTATGGCTTGAACGCCGAGGGACCCACTTGGACAATTTCTATAAATCCCTCATTCAATTGGCGGGTATCTTTGTTCACATAGAAAAAAGGCGCCACCGGCCTGCCTTGGCATTGCTCAACATCTGTCAAGGTTATCTCAAATCTTATGGCACTGCCTGTGAAGGACTGGATCTTTCGCTTATTCACAACATCATCGACCTCTGGCGAGAGCGTATTCCAGACGCCAATCAGCCTGATCAATCCATCCTTGCTCACTACGAGCGTCCTCAGCTATCCATGCCCTCAAGCTTTTAGGTTATATTCTTGGTGTCATGGCTCTGGCCTCCACTGGCTGCCATTGCGAAAGATAGCATTTTGGGCGTCGGCTCTTGGAGGGGCAAAAGTGAGAGGCTTTTGGTGTGCTGCCCATGTAGCTCCCCTTTGAATCAGATGGGCGGCTTGATGGATGGACTTATTGGAGTGCCCCAGTAAAGTTTGAAATACTCGACCTTTTCCAACCTGATATGCCCACGCCATGGGTTCGGGTTTTCGGGTGACCTTTGAAAAGGCATAAGCCAGCGCCTGGACTGGGTCCTTGCCTGCTTGCTGGAAATAAAGTTCGTCTGTGGTATCGAAATTTTTCAGCCCACGCGTAATGGGATGCTTCACTTGCGAAATGATAACCTTGAAATCTCCGTATGGATCATGGGCGCTATCGCCATGATGATCCCAAACGCGTCTGACCAAGTCGCGATATCCCGGCCAATCGGAGTTTTTTGCTTCGGGCAGCGAGGGATGAAAGGCTCCGTTTCCGAAATGAATGACGGCAAGTCCACCACCTGCTTCAATATAGTTGCGTAATCGTTCCTGAGCCTCCCTGTTCCATCCCGAGCTTTTCCAGTTGCAATAATTCATGATCAGGAGGTCGTAATCGGAGGGGTCATTTTCGAGCAGCCATTTTTCAGGAGATTCGGTTACATGTGCCAAATTTCTGGGATCCAGTTCAACAGTATGAATCAACGCAGTTGTGGTTTTCTTCCAATCGTGAGCCGGGTGGTTGTTGCCCGTCAGGATCATCGTTCTGTAGCGTGGTGATAAATCGCTTTCAATCCCTAATTCTGGAACATCATGACCAGTAGTCCAGACGATTGCGTTGAGAAGCATGCGACGGAAATCGGGGATCCACCAGCTGTCGTGAAAATGCCCGCCGGTAAAACCGAAACCACGGGATCCATTTGCTCTTTCGACAGCCCAGCCAACGGTATCTGGTTGGGTTTGATCAGGTGGGGTGACTTTCAAAATCGGTAACAACCCAGGGTCGGATTTCCTGAATTTGATATTGTAGTAGTATTCGTCCTTTAATTTGAAAGGTTTTACTCCCTTAAGGATTGGATGATTTGGGGTTGCTAGTTGAACGGTGTCTTCCCAAGTCTGAATCTTTGAAAACCACTTGCGTGGTCCCGGGCCAGTTTCATAGTCGAAATAGCCGCCAATCCATTCGGTGATATCATCATGATGCCGGGCTGGATGGAAAGTGGACCAGTGCAGTAACATGATCCCGCATCCACGCTCCATTTGCTGTTTCAATATTGCGAACCGATCATCGCGATAAAATGGATGCATGCTCTCGTCCTGGTCGCTTCCATCAGAAACCAGGAGGATCGTGTCCGCCCTGTCCAATACTTCTGGTTCAATTGGCCATCCTCCGTAATGAGCTGAGATCTCCATATCTGGAGCATTCGGCGAACTTTCAAGGCAATGTTTAATGAGTGTGATCGCTTTTTCATATTCATGGGCACCTTTGGGATGTCCTGTGATTGGGCCAGCGATCAAGGCAATATTTATGGGGGTGCTTGTGGACATGCTTTCGCTTGAAATCATCAGGGGCAGAAGAGATATCAAAGCGAGCATTAACCTTTGGAGTGCATTCTTTGGAGCAAGCTGATCTCGGGAAAAGGTTTTCATCTCCAAAAATTTGTCGAAAAGGGTGGAAGAAAGCCAGATGTTTGTTATTCCTTGTGCGTTCTGCATTAGATTTGTGCCTGCGGCATGGCTCTTGGATGCAGGATGCGGAAAACCGATTATTGTGGTTTCCCGTCTAGTCGTAATCTGTTCTGTCGTAACTGCTCGAAGCGCCCGTGTGCCTTTTCATGGCACAGCTGTAAATTGCCTTGGCCAAACTTTGGGAAAACCCAACACAATCAAACTGATAATCATATGGGACGTGATTCCAAACATAATTACGACGAAAGTAAGATAAAAACGCTGTCTTCGCTGGAGCACATCCGGCTTCGTACAGGCATGTACATTGGGCGTATTGGTGATGGATCTCACTACGATGATGGCGCCTATATCTTGCTCAAGGAGGTCATTGACAATGCCATTGACGAATACATCATGGGTTTCGGCAAGGAGATCGTCATTGAGATTGAAGATAAGAAGGTCATCGTAAGAGATTATGGGCGAGGTATTCCTTTGGGCAAAGTGGTGGATTGTGTGTCGACGATCAATACAGGTGCCAAATACAACGATGAAGTCTTTCAATTCAGCGTCGGATTAAATGGAGTGGGAACAAAAGCGGTCAATGCTCTTTCACAGTTATTCCTGGTTCGATCTCATCGTGATGGGCAATATGCGGAAGCCTCCTTTTCCAAAGGTAATCTCAAGGAACGCAAGAAGGGCAAATGCAAGGACGAAGTAAACGGCACCTATGTGGAATTTATCCCGGATGCCGGAATTTTTAAAAAACTCCAATTAAGGCCTGAGCTGATTGAACGACGGCTCAAACATTACAGTTACCTGAATTCTGGGCTGAAACTGATATGTAACGGCGAGACTTTTTATTCAAGACATGGGCTTCTGGACCTGATCAAGGAGGACGTCGATGATCAAGCGATTTACCCTCCGATCTATTACAGCTCCAAGACCCTGGAATTCTGCTTTACCCATAGTACAGGGCGATCAGGAGAAACTTTTTTCTCGTTTGTAAACGGTCAATATACTTCTGATGGCGGAACCCATCTCAGCGCCTTTCGTGAGGGTTTGCTCAAAGCAGTCAATGAATATGCCAAGGGTAAATTTGATGGGGATGATGTGCGTGAGTGCATGGTAGGTGCCGTGGCGATTCGATTGCAGGATCCAATGTTCGAGTCTCAAACCAAGAACAAACTGGGTAATACTGAGATTCGATCAGATCTTGTTAGTCGAGTTCGAGAACAATTGCTTCACCTGCTCCATAAGGACAAGGCTGTGGCTGAAAAACTCGTCGCCAAGGTTGAAGATACGCGCAAGTTGCGTAAGGAACTGATGGCCGTAAAAAAGCTGGCCCGGGAACGCGCCAAGGCAGTGAGCTTGCGGATACCTCAGCTCAAGGATTGTAAAAAGCATCTCAACAAGAAGAAAAATAAAGGCGAAGGCACCATGGTTTTTATCACTGAGGGAGTCTCTGCTGCGGGTTCGATTGTGAGTTGTCGAGATGTGAATACCCAAGCTATTTTCACTCTTAAAGGTAAGCCTCTGAATGTCTGGGATCTCAAACGGGACGTGGTTTACAAGAACGATGAGATGTATAATTTGATGTGCTGTCTGGGCATTGAAAACTCACTGGATGATCTTCGTTATGACAAAGTCGTCCTCGCAACGGATGCGGATGTCGATGGATTGCACATTCGAAACTTGATGATTACCTACTTTTTCCGTTTCTTTGACCAGCTTATTTATGAAGGTCATCTCTATATTTTAGAGACCCCACTGTTCAGAGTTCGTAATAAGAAAAAAACCATTTACTGCTATTCGGAAGCAGAACGGGATGCAGCTGTTAAAAAACTTGCTCGTGGTATTGAGATTACCCGGTTCAAAGGTTTGGGTGAAATTTCCCCCTCAGAATTCAAGTATTTTATTGGTGAGGATATGCGGTTAAGCCAGGTCGAATATGCTTCACACAGTGACGCCAGTCATATCTTTTCATTCTACATGGGGCGCAACACGCCGCAGCGCAAAGATTATATCATGGAAAATCTGATTGTGCCTGTTGAGGATTAACATAGAGCTGAGTAACAACCATCATGTCGCCCAAGAAGAAAAAAAACGGTCATCCTCAGGACTCTGACAAACCTGTTGAATCAAGCGAGGATCAAGTGACGCCCGAATCTCCAGAGGTGGAGTCAGCGGATGACGTGTCAACTGAACAAAATGACGAATCCGGATCCAGTTCACTATTCGGTAAGCTTGGAGAAGGAACCTTGCTCCAGCGCCGAATGGATGAAAATTTTCTTGAATACGCATCCTATGTCATCCGGGATCGAGCGATTCCCAATCTCGTTGACGGATTGAAACCCGTGCAACGGCGCATCCTCTGGTCCCTGCATCAAAACGATGATGGCAAATTCATCAAAGTCGCCAATATCGTGGGGCACAGTATGCAGTATCATCCTCATGGCGATGCCTCTATCGGCGACGCATTGGTTGTACTGACAAACAAGCGATACCTGATTGAAGGGCAGGGGAATTTTGGAAATGTATTCACTGGAGATCCCGCCGCTGCCTCGCGCTATATTGAATGCCGGTTGACTGATCTGTCGCGGACTCAATTATTCAATAATGAACTTACCGAGTTTGTCCCCAGTTATGATGGTCGAAACAAGGAGCCAGTCTGTCTTCCCAGTAAACTTCCATTGTTACTTATGCTCGGTGCGGAGGGTATTGCGGTAGGACTGTCAGCCAAAATTTTGCCCCATAACTTTTGTGAGCTCCTGGAAGCACAGATTTCTATTCTACGTAAGCAATCTTTCCAAGTGCTGCCTGACTTTCCGGCTGCAGGCTTGATGGATGCCTCCTCCTACAACGACGGTAAAGGTAGTATCAAGATTCGAGCGAAGATTGAGGTCAAGGACCAGTCGACTCTTCACATTACTGAAATCCCCCCGGCCACCACTACTGAGTCATTAATCTCCTCCATTGAGGATGCCACCCGCAAAGGTAAACTTAAGGTGCGTAGCATCAATGACTTTACAGCCGAAAAGATTGAGATCGAAATCAAGTCATCCCCCGGGTTGCATGCGGAAAAACTGGTACCTGCTCTCTATGCCTTCACGGGTTGTGAAACGAGCGTCTCAAGCCGCTTGATTGTCATTCGAGACAATCGTCCGGTTGAAATGTCTGTCAGTGAAGTGTTGGAATTCAATACCCAGCAACTGGTCGATTTATTGCGGCGCGAGCTGGAACTCAAAGAGCAAAAATTATTGGAAGATTTGTTTTTCAAGACCCTGGTTCGTATATTCATTGAAAATCGTATCTATAAAAAAATTGAATCCTGTAAATCGAACGAAGCGATTTACAAAGCGATTTACAAAGGTTTTGAGCCGTATCGTAGCGAGTATTATCGAGACATCATTGATGATGACATCGAAATGTTACTTGGTGTGCGAATTCGACGCATTTCTCTTTTTGATATCAACCGGCACAAAGAGGAAATGGAAAAAGTGCAGGCTGATTTGGTAGAAACGCGGAAATACCTGAAATCAATCACTCGATATACGATTAATCACATCAAAGGGTTGCTTAAGAAATACGGGGGGCAATATCCGAGACGCACACAGTTGACGGAGTTTGTTGCTGTCACAGCCAAAGATGCGGCTTTCAAATCCCTTAAGTTTTCCTACGACCGAGCCAAAGGTTATTTAGGGCATAAGATTTCAGGTGATGAGTTTCAGATTCCTTGTTCCAGATATGATAAATTATTAATGGTCTTCAAGGATGGATCATACAAGGTCATTGAAGTGCCTGATAAATTGTTCGTAGGTAAAGATGTGATTTATTGCGCTCGACCCGATCGCGATCAGGAAATAACCATGGCTTACCAATTCAAAGGAGTGACCTACCTCAAACGATTTACGTTTGGCGGTACGATCACCAACAAGGATTACCGGCTGGCTCCTGAGAAATCCAAAGTTCTATTCTTTGAAGAAGAAACTCCTGAAGACCTTTATATCAAATTTAAAGCCGCGCCTCGTCAAAAAGTAAATCAACAAATTGCAAAACCCCGTGAGTTGGCGGTAAAATCGGCCAAAGCCAAAGGAAATCAAATCTCAATCAAAGAGGTTCAATTCATTCGTACAAAGCCTCCACGTAACTGGGATCCAGATGCAGCAATCTCTGAGCTGCGTTTTGTTTGAGCCATGTTTGTGGGCTACTTGTTCTGCGACCTCACTCAGTTTGTTCAGTATGGTATTGTAAAGATAGAACCCATTGGGACGCTTGCGGTCAATACCTGCTCCAGTGATTTCTGGATAGACTGAAGCAATGCGAACTTCACCATATCACCAGAAAATGGCAGAATCATATGTCGTGTGAAATGTTGTAGCCGACGGCAGCGCGTAGCCTCAGAATACATTTTTAAAGCTGTCTCTTATACACATCTCCGAGCCCACGAGACCGAGGCTGA
>OJCR01000018.1_pt1 | contig 86781 bp, 79 predicted proteins | sample 1591611 | NCBI WGS metagenome assembly OJCR01 (sample SAMN05416815, study PRJEB24817) | seawater metagenome | isolation source: Sea water | place: Canada:Atlantic | collected 2013-07
AGATCAGCCTCGGTCTCGTGGGCTCGGAGATGTGTATAAGAGACAGGTTCTACACCAACGGCATGTTGCGTAACTTCATCGATGCTGATCTGGTCGATAAACAAAACGTCGCCCCCAACCTCGCCGCCCGCGCCCGCGTTTGGCGCAACGCCGCCAAACGCGAAGAGCCCAACCTCGCCTTCCGCAACGACGGCGACCTGCAATTTACCAATGTATCCGCCGACTGGGGACTTGACCAAGTGGGTGTTTCATTTGGTTGCGTCGTGGCCGACCTCGACAACGACGGCGATCTTGACCTCGTGTGGAGCAACCAGGACGGGCCACCTACTCTCATGCGCAACGACTTCGCGACGGGTCACCGTGCTGCCATCCGACTCGAAGGTCGCGCGCCCAATCGCAACGCCATCGGCGCCGAGATCACGTTGACCACCGCGACCGGCCAACAGGTCCGTCAAGTTTTTGGAGAACGCGGCGTCGTCTCCTCCGAACGCGGCACCATTATTTTCGGCCTCGGTGAAGATCCCACCATCAAATCCCTAAAAGTGCGTTGGCCCAATGGCACCGAGTCGACCCACGCCCACCCCCCGGCCGACGGCCTCCTCGTGATCAAGCAACCGGAGATGAAACCTGCCCGCCGCCCCGCGCAGTTTCACGCTGATCTTTCATCCAGCCTCTACGCCGAGACCTCAGCCGACCGCGGCCTCATCTACACCAGCGACGCCTACCCCTTGGAAGAACTCGCCAGCCAACGCCTCCTCCCCCGCCGCCTCGGCGGAACCGCACCCGCCTTGGCAACCGCCGACGTCAATAACGATGGCCTGGCCGATGTCTTCGTAACCGGCGCCCGCGCGCAATCCGGCACCCTGTTTCTCGGGAATTCCGACGGATCGTTCGCTCAGGCCGAATCTCAACCGTGGAGTAAATCCGCCACGGCCGACGACGTCGGCGCGACATTCTTTGATTTCAACGGTGATGAAAATATCGACCTCTACATCAGCGCTGGAGGCGTTGAAGGAGACTTCGATAACCGCATCTACCTCAGTGACGGCGAAGGAAGATTTGAGCGCCATTCCTTCGCGAATCCCTCGCACGTTTCAACAGTTGTGACAGCGGCTGACTACGACCAAGACGGTCGCACCGATCTGTATGTCGGCGGAAGTTCCATTCCCGGGAAATGGCCCAACTGGACGTGGAGTAAGCTTCTCCGCAACACCACCGAAGGATTCGAACCCCATCACGACAAAACCGACGATCCTACTCCCTTGGAAGGGCGCGTTATGGCAGCGCGTTGGGCGGATGTTGATGCGGACGGCGATCTCGACCTCGTCACCGCCACGGATTGGGGAGCAATCAAAGTCGCGCTAAATAGAGAAGGGAAACTAACCGATGCTTCAGAGAAACTCGGTCTCGCCGCCCACAGCGGTTGGTGGCGCGCGATCGAAGTCGCCGACGTCAACGGCGACGGGCGCCTCGACATCATCGCAGGCAACGTTGGCCTGAACACCAAATACCGTGCTTCACCCAAACACCCCGCCGTCGTCTTTGCAGGCGACCTTGATGGCTCCGGCATTTTCGAGATCCTCGAAGCCCAATACGACAAAGACGGTCGTCTTTACCCACTCCGCGGACGCAGCAAGCTCTCCTACTCATTCCGTAAACTGCGTCGCCAATTCCGGAGCTTCGCGTCTTTCGCTGAAGCCTCAGTCGACGAAATATTCGAAGGTGAGTTATTGGACAAAGCGATGAAGCTCGAAGCCACCGAACTGCGCAGTGGTATCTTCCTGCAACAGCCAGACGGGACCTTCGTATTCGACCCCCTACCCATCGCAGCGCAGATGGCTCCGATCCACGGCATCGTCTTCGCCGACCTGACCGGTGACGATCTCCCCGACCTCTTTGTCGCCGGCAACGACTTCAGTCCCGAACCGTCCACTGGTCGTTTCGATGGCAGCCTCGGCCGCCTCTTCCAAGGCGACGGACGCGGCAACTTCACCGCAATCTCTCCGGCAAAAAGCGGACTCATCGTTCCCGGTGATACGCGGGCAGTCATCATGCTGCCACCTTTGAAACCCGGCGGTGCTCCCCGCATTGTCACCGCCAACGCACTTGGCCCGGTCCGCCTCTTCGAGCCTCGTGATCAATGAGCACTATTGCTGCATTTCTTTCTAGTCGGCACCCTGGCCTCCCTCTTGATCGTGTTTATTACCGTGCTGGTTTTCCGCGGGCTAATCTATCTCACTTAATCTGTCTTTATCGTGAAGTTCTTCATCTCAAAAATCCTAACGAGCCTGATAACCACAGGTCTGGTAACTTCCACGGTTTTCTCTGCCGAAATGACGTGGAAGGCATGGAGTGAGGCCACTCGGGCCGAAGCCGCCGAACGCGCGGTCCCACTTTATATCGTCATCGGCGACTCGCTGAGCGAGCTCACAACCTCAATGCGCGAGGACACCTTCGCTAACGACGAAGTAGCCGCGTTTCTGAATGAGAACTTTGTCTGTGTTTACGCCGATCGTTCCGACGCTCCAGGTATCGCGGCATACGGTCAGCAGTGGCTCGTAGCTGATCAGAAGATTCCGGGATGGCCCCTCAATCTGTGGTTCACCCCCAACATGGAACCGCTGGAAGCCGCCAGCTACCTTCCTCCCACGGAAGAATGGGGCCGAGAAGGTTTTATGGTCGTCGCCAACCGGGTCGTTGATGGCTGGGCCTCCAATCGCGAAGGGGGCGAACGCAGCGCCCAGCGTCGCACCGAACTCATTGCCGACTACTTGCCTTTCGCCGCCGAGCCGATTGGCGACATGGCCGCCGCGCTACAGACCGCCGCCGAAGATTGGTTGGCTCTGCTCAATCCTGAGACCGGCTTGTTCGGCGATTCCCCTCACCGTGCCGAACCAGAGTTACTTCGGTTTCTGATCGGACAAGGCGGCGAAGCCCGCGCCGCTGCTCTCAAGGCGTTGCGTATCCGGGTTGCCTCCTCTCTGCGTGATCCGATCGACGGGGGGTTCTATCGGGCCACTTCCGATACCAACGGCGGCATCCCGGTTTTCCAGAAACGCCTCACTGACCAGGCCCGTATCGCCCTTGCCTTTCTCGATGCAGCCGCCGTTTCTGATGACCCCATCTTTGCCGCCGGCGCCCACAGCGCGCTGGACTACGCGATCAATCGACTGAGCCCCGGCGACGGCACATTTTGGGTGGGCGAAGACGCGACGGACCCCAACTCTACTCGAAACCAAACCTGGATTTGGGATGCGCTTGCTGAACTCACGGGTGACGAATTCGCCAATCGTCTCGCCGCTAAATCCGCGGGAAACGTCGATGCCGAAGAGGATCTGGAGAGACATCACAGCGGTCGGAATATTTTGCGCGCTGACCCCACCGAACACACGAGCCGAAAAGACTTCGAACTGCGGACCAAAGTGCTCACTACCCGTCTCGAGCTCGGGAATCCTCGGATCGAACGCACCGCCACTGCCGGCGCGCATGGCTTGATGCTTCACGCCCTCAACCGAGCCACCGTGGAGTTGAACGATTTGAACTATGGAGGTTATGCGGTGGCCGTGCGCTCCGCCATCCGACGTGACTTTGATCTCGCCGCGGTAGAACTCACTCGGGTCGCCCATGCCGATGTCCCTGCCCTCCCCGATGACTACTTGCTGATCGCCATGGGCATGAACGATCCAACTCTCGTGCAACAGGCGGACGATCTTTTCTATGACGATAAATTCGGACTCTACTACGCGACGGCAGGCGAAGTCGCCGGAGTGCGTCCCCAGATGTGGTCGGCCGCTCCCGGCGAGTTGCCCTCGCCCGCCGTATGGCGGCTGCTGATCGGTAATCCACCCGAATTGCTGGCCGACGAGATCACCCTCGCGTTCGACAATCCCGACGCCCCACCTCCCGGAGACGTATTGCTGGCTCTGCAGAAGCATGATCGTTCTAAGTAGCAGAGACGGGCCGCTCCCCGGAACATAGGCACATCCCGCGAAATGGAACGCCCGGATTATACCGTGTTCGGCCGGGCAGAATTTAAATTCAGAAATAGTTTCAACTCGATGAAACTATTTCGGGGATGGGACGTCAGATTGGCACCTTCACACTCATGCAGCTATCGCCCTCGTCCCTCTCGGCCACTTTCTGTCAGTCGTGCCAAACCCGTAAATTGCTCGGAGCTGTGATCGTAGGTATTTTCGGCTCCTTCGGCTGGGCGCAGGCTCAACCGGCTCCTGAGCCGACGACAAAGGTCCAAAATTGGCAGGCGAATCCCGGACCATGGGGCAACCTTCGCGTCCGCCAAATCCAACTCGCTCCGCCGCCAGAGGCCCTGGATCAAATTGAATTCCTCGACACTCGGATTTGGAGTTTCGGCGAATTGTCTTGGGATGAGATCTACGCGTTTTTGCGGACCACCGGCCTGACCGACACTCAGTATGCGGAACTCACGGCCCCTGATCGGAGCCGTTTCGGCAGGAAATGGAAATCCAATGCGATTGAGACCACCCCTGAGCTCTTGTTGTCCTTGTCGCCTAGAAGTCGGCTGGCGATCTACAATCGACTAGCCATCTATCGTGGCAATCCAACGCACACCCTACCATGGGTCATCTCAAAATCGGTAAAAATTGACGCCGCTCAATTCAGCCCGCCGCTTCGCGCTGCTCTGGATAAATTAACCTACGAACGCGACGGTCGGAAATGCCTCACTGATGCAAACCTACTCGAGACGTTTGCGGCCGATGACGCCGAAGTCAGGCGATTGAAACGCTTTCTGATCACCACCCGTTCACTCATAGTTGAACTCACGCGGGCGAGCTTGAGCCAACGCGATGAAGTCCTTCGCTATTGGTCCCGCAATCAAACTAAATCCATTGCCGATTTGCTCCAGATGCTCGCCGATTCGCCGGACCTCGACGGTCTCGATATCGCGCACCTTCTGCCACGGATGCCCCAAGAGTTGATCAATCAATATCCCGACGATGAAGTCTTGCGCATTTCCAACTGTTTCTGGACCGCGATGAACTTCTTCAACCCGCGACCCGACCCGCAGTTCATGGCCTATCCCGGAGAAAAAGAGAACGCCAGTGATCGGACGATGCGGGTGCTCGAACGCGACTACGAAGTCGTCGCACCGCCCTACCAATTCGGCGATGTGCTCGGGTTGCACGCGTCGACCGAGATCCACGCCGAGCCGCGCCTCATTCACGCGGCGTCCTACATCGCGGACGACATTGTCATCAGTAAAAATGGCATCGGAGATTTCGTCCCCATCGTGCTGATGAAACTCGACGATGTGATGGACCTGTATGCGTGGCCTTCCGAAATCGAAATCCGCGGATATCGCCAAAAATCTCCTGCCTTCGCGCCGGTCCTGCTCCCTCCGCCAACCCCACCCTTTCACCCTCGCGAATCGACCGCCGTTCCCGGCGGGTTTCTCGAGTTCCAAGTCGTTCAATTGACGGCCCCCGACCCCACCATCGAATCCTATCTCGATACGTTCAGCACCCGACAATGGTGGATCGGCGAGGATTCGCGCGGCGCATTTATCGGCCGCATTTTGGGATTAGAAATCAGCGCGCGGGCACGGGATGCCCTTTTCGCTGCCGAACACTGGCGGCCGGCGAAAAATCAAAACGGATTCTTCGTGACCCCACCGCCGGAAGCTTTGGGGCAACTCAAAGTCGAGGAACGGAGCCGACTCTACCGAGAATTAGCCCGTTGGACCGACAACAAATCTGAACTCTGGCCATTGTTCTTTCCGGTGGATTCAGACTGGGATAGATTTACCCGAGCGGGAATTCCGGCGGCGTTTGTGCAACGCGTTCGCGAGCTCTGTTATACGTTCGGCGACGGCTACGGGTTGAGTGACTTCTCGGTTCTCGCCCACGAATTTCCGGACCGAGCTATGCTTCGACGGTTCCTGAAACTACAATCTACCATCTCAACCGTGTTGCCGCGCCTCAAAATGACGGCGGCGAAGTCCATTTCCGAAACCTTGGCCCACTGGACGAGTGACCATCAAAACCCCTTCGCTCAACCCCTATTGGAAGCCCTATTGGAGTCCGAGACGGAAGAGGACGTTGAGTTGATCAGCATCATGCCCGGAACGGCCCGCCGTCTTTCAATCAACATCGAGCCAGAGGAGGTCTCCTACGACATCCAGAAAGTGAGCTTCCTCATCTCCGCCAACCTCTCCTCGCCGTCGCACAAACTGGTAAAAGCCGATGAATTAAGGAGCTGGCTCGGCGCCAATTTCAAACGCGTATCCCCTCCGTATCGTTACGGCGACATTTTGGCATTCAATCATCCTAAGGATCCGATCATCAACTACGCCTGTGCATTCATCGGCGCCGATGTAATCTTCGCTCGCGACCCGGTGGGACTCGGCCTCTGGCGATTCATGCGCGTGAAAGAGATTCTGGGCCGCAACCCCCATTTTGACGGAGGCTCACTGGAAGGTCTGCGCTATAATCCGGTCCCGGCCTCAATCATTGGCTCCGCACAAGAAGACAGCTGAATTTGCCCGACAATTGGTTGTTCATCCTGCGGCATTCGTGGTTAAAAAACTGACCTCTGCATGGACGAGACCAATCTTATACCCGATCGCATCGCGGCGACGCTTCGGCAGTTTCCGCCATTCTCGATGCTGCCACCCGACTCCATCGCGGATTTGGCGCAAAGTGCCCATGTCCGGGTGTTGGTCGCCGGGGAGCAAGTTTGGCATCAGGGCGATCCTCCCGGCGAAGACCTGGATGTCCTCGTGCGAGGACGAATCGAATACCACATCACCAGCGACGAGCAAACCGAGATGGTGGCGGTGCGCGACGAGGGGGATTTGTTGGGGCTTACCCCGCTACTGCGAAGTCAACCCGCCCGCACCACCGCTAAAGTCGTCGCCGGCGAGTTGCCCCGCGAGTCTCCAGTTGAACAAATCATGGCGAGCCCCGTCATCACGGTATCGGCACTATCATCCGCCACGGCGGCCATTTTATTGATGCTCCGTGAACGGATCGGACAAGTTTGTGTCACCCAGGACGGCACGACGGCTACACCAGCCTTAGATGTTTTTACCCACAAGGACTTGTTGGCCCAGAGTGGCCACCACCCCGCCGGGTTACTGCGGGAATTTCGACACGCCCGCACCGTCGCTCGACTGCGCGAGCTCTGTGACGAGGTGGAAGAAATCACCGGCAGCTATTTGGATGCGAGCGTCTCGGCTATCTTCCTCGGTCAAATTTGTGCGGAACTCTACGACGAGTTGATTCAAAGACTACTCGAACTCACCACCACCGAAATGAACGCCGCCGGCGCCCCCCTCCCGTCGGTTTCGTGGGCCTGGCTCTCGGTCGGTAGTGACGGACGTCGGGAGCAGACGCTCCGCACTGATATGGACAACGCGTTGGTTTTCGGTGCGGCCGCCACGGCTGAAGAGGATGAAAAGAATCGCAAAACATTCCTGCAATTCACCCACGCAGTCGTGGCAAAAATGGTAGAGTGTGGGTTTGCCCGCTGCCAAGGCGGCGTGATGGCGTCGAATCCCCGGTGGTGTCGCACCGATCGGGAGTGGCTTGAAGAAATCAAAGTGATCAGCACCAGCACGGAGCCTGACCCACTCTTTCGAGGAATCGTGCTCTACGACATGCGATTCGTATCCGGAGATCCCGCTATGGTTTGGCCGGTGCGTCAGGCGATCATTGATTCGGTCCGATCAAATTCGTGGCTGCAACGACGCTTAGCCGAGCTCGTAATTGAAACCCCGCCGCCGCTAAACTTCTGGGGCAAATTCGTGGTCGAAAGCCGAGGTGACCATGTTGGTGAATTTGACCTCAAGGGCCGCGCCATCGCTCCGCTGCGCGATGCCGGACGAATCCTAACCCTTAAACACAATCAACTGCGGCGCTACTCCACCGGCGGACGCTGGGAGGATATTCAGCGCAATGTGCCCGCCCTCGAAGAGATGGCCAAAGTAGCGCGGGAGGCCTATGACGTGCTGCTGACCCTGAGACTTCAAACCGCCATTGCTCGGCAGAATTCCGGGCGGTTCGTCGATCCTTCCAAACTATCAAAACTCGAGAAGGCGCGACTCGCACACGCCTTCGATGTGGTGCGGATGGTTCAGACCCACGTGCGCCTCGCGTTCAGTTTGGAGTCCCGGTGATGTTTGGCTGGGGTCGACGTAAAAATGAGCCGGACTTCATTCGGCACTACTGTGAGGCGACGAAACGGAAGATCGATCGCAAGACTGTTTTCGACGGCTTGCCGTTCGTCGCGCTCGATGCGGAGACCACGGGTTTGGATATCAACAAAGACCGCTTGCTCAGCATCGGCATCGTGCCGCTTAAAAACGGGGCCTTGGACGTGACCAATCGGCGCACTTGGCTCGTGCAACAAACCGCCTCGCCCAACAACGAAGCGGTTAAACTCCATGGCATCGCGCCGGGGGAATCTGCCAAAGGCACCCCTGAAGCACAGGTATTGAAGGAGCTCCTCTCGACGATCTCAGGCCAGATAGTCGTGGGCCATCACATTGGTTTTGATGCCGGGATCATCGGCCATGCGCTCCACTGACATTTTAGCGTAAAATTCCACAACCACCTGATTGATACCTCGATGATGGCCATGCGGCATCTGGATGCATTCCACCGGACGGGTTACGCCAATCAACGACCTCCCGGATTGGATGAAGTGTGCGTGCATGCGGGACTTCCGGTGCTGGGACGCCATACCGCCAGCGGCGACGCCTTCACCACGGGGCAGCTATTTCTGTGGATGTGCGGCCGCCTCCGCGTGCGATTCGGACGCCAACTCGTCGCCGGAGACCTATTGAAGTAGAACGTCATGTTTATCGAGGGGTGAGGCCCTGCTCTGCGTATAACCCAGTATGAAACTGTTGGTCGCGCTGATTTTCTCCTCTCTTATCGTCGGCTCCCTGCTGGCTAACCACCACGAGGCCGCGGACACGTATCCTCTCAAAACCTGCGTGGTTTCGGGAGAGGATCTGGGATCGATGGGTGATTCCGTCGTCATCTGGCACAAGGTCGACGGTCAACCTGACCGGGAGGTCCGGTTGTGCTGCGAACGCTGCGAGGGCCGCTTCAATTCCAATCCCGAAAAATATCTCGCGAAGCTGGATACGGCCGTTACCGGAGTCGACGCCTGCTGCGCAGATGGGCAATGCTCCGAAACCAAGCCAAGCGCGAGCGATCACTCATCCGGACCCAACCATTGAATGCGGCAACATGCTCAACCGACGATTTTCGAGCTCCCCTATTCAAACCCTAAATCATGAGTATATCTCGATCTCTTCCCTTCCGGGTGTTCATTTTCTTGTTGAGCGCCGCCGCCTCATTGGGGGCATCGAAGTCCGCGATTCAGCCCGAAACGCTGTTAGCTTACCTGACGCACGTTCAGGAAGTGAACCCGGATTTGAAGGCATTCGAATCCCGCTACAACGCGGCGCGAGAACGCACGGCCCAAGCCAAAGCGCTACCCGATCCCGTTTTTCAAATGACGTATTTTGTCGAATCGGTTCAGACCCGGACTGGGCCTCAGGAAAACGTTTTAATGCTCAGCCAGCGTATCCCGTGGTTCGGAAAACGAGATCAACGGAGCCTGGGAGCCTCGGCTGAAGCCGAAGCCATCTGGTATGCTTGGCAAAACCGCCAGCTTTCCGTCGCGCTCATCGTTTCGAACCTGTTCTTCGACTACGGCTACAATGACCGAGCCATCAAACTCACCATCAAAAACCTCGGGTTACTCGAACAAATCGAGCCAACCGTAGAAGAAAAAATTCGCGCCGGCGGCGCCCTGAATGCGCTGCTTCGTCTCAAAGTAGAAATTGGTCGCACGGCCGACAAACTCGCATCCTTGCAACAAGATCGCATCGCTATCGCCGCCCGACTCAACGCGCTGTTGGCCCAGCCGAGCGACACGAACCTTCCCGCCCCGCAATGGACAGTTCCAGCCGCATTACCAACGTGGCAATCCGCCAACCTTGCCCGCGCGTTGGAGACCAATCATCCGGAGCTAAAGATGATCCAACGCAAAATAGAAAGCGCGGACATCCGTCGAGAGATCGCCCGGCTAGAACGTTATCCCGATCTCGCGCTGGGGGTTAATTATATTCAAGTCGGAGATCAGACGGTAAATCCGACCACGCCCGATGCGGGTCGTGATCCCTGGGGCGTGACGCTTTCTGTCAGTCTGCCAATCTGGGGTTCCCGCAACCAAGCTATCCGCGCGGATGCCGATTCCTCCCATCGCGCGATCGCCCAACAGTATGAAGATCGGCTCAATCATTTGCGAAGCGATCTGAGTTCCAGTCTTGCCCGTCTTGATGACGCCCATCGTCGAATAAAACTCTACGGCGATGAGCTGTTGGGACTCGCTCGCCAGTCTCTCGATAACAGTCGGTCGGCTTATGAAAACGGCGGCACCACCCTGCTGGAGGTGATCGATAGCGAGCGCTCGTTGCTCGAGTTGGAACTGCAACACTGGCGCGCGTCGGCCGACGCCTGGAAACAGCACATCACGGTGCAGACTTTGATCAATCAACCTTTGCTCGGCACATTCGTTGCCACTTCCAATCATGAATAAAACCACCGCTTTTGCCGTGGCGGGCGCCTTTATCGTCGGCGTGATTGCGGGCTGGGTATTCAGTCCGTCCCCCTCCGCTCACGATCACGCCTCAACCTCCGCCGTCGCGCAGGCTGACTCGCCCGATGAACCGTCGATCTGGACTTGCTCCATGCACCCCCAGATCCAACAACCCGGCCCCGGGGCCTGCCCCATCTGCGGCATGGATCTAATTCCATTGATCGATGACTCAGACGACAACGAGGGTCCGCGCACGCTCAGTATGAGTGAGAGTTCCCGCGCGCTCGCCGACATCACGACAACGGTGGTCGAACGTCGGCTGCCTATCGCAGAAGTGCACCTCGTGGGCAAACTCGACTACGACGAAACGCGACTGCGCTCCCTCACGGCCCGATTCCCCGCGCGGATCGATGAGCTCTTTGTCAATTTCACCGGCGTCCCCGTAAAAGCCCGCGATCATTTGGCTCGTATCTACAGTCCCGAACTCCTCACCGCTCAGCAGGAGTTACTCACCGCCCACGCCGCCGATCCCGACAGCATCTTCACCCGGATTGCTCGAGAAAAATTGCGCCTCTGGGATCTATTGCCCGCCCAAATTGATGCTCTTATCGCCAATAATACCCCCGGGGAGGAATTCGAGTTACGGGCCCCACTCGGCGGTGTGGTCATCACCAAAAACGTCAAAGAAGGTGACTACGTCAAAACGGGCGAACCCCTCTTTCGTATCGCTGATCTGAGTGTGCTCTGGCTGCATCTTGACGCCTTCGAATCGAACCTCGCTTGGCTGCGTTTCGGCCAGGAAGTTTCGTTCAGAGTCGAGGCCTACCCCGGCGAGGTATTTCGCGGCAAAATCGCCTTTATTGCTCCGGAAGTTGATCGACGCACCCGCACGACAGCAATCCGAGTCAATGTGCCCAATCCGGATGGGCGGCTGAAGCCCGGCATGTTTGCCACCGGCCGAGTTGAGGCTCTTCTCACCGGCAACGGCGATGTCGCGGTGCCCGAACTCGCGGGGAAATGGATCAGCCCCATGCATCCGGAAGTCGTTATGGATGGTCCCGGCCAATGCACCGTCTGCGGCATGGATCTCGTCCCGGCAGCCGAGATGGGCTACGCGAAACCCGGTGACGAGGAAGCGCCTCTACTGGTGCCCGCGTCCGCGGTTCTGCGCACGGGGCGTCGGGCGGTGGTTTACGTGGCGCTGCCCGACCGTGATCGCCCGACCTTTGAAGGTCGCGAAATCGTGCTCGGCCCCAAGGCAGGGCAAGTCTACATTGTGCGATCCGGTCTCACCGAAGGCGAACGCGTGGTCACCCACGGTGCTTTCAAAATCGACAGCGCGCTGCAGATCCTAGCCAAGCCGAGTATGATGAACCCCGAGGGGGGCGGACCCGTTCCCGGGCATAATCACGGAGGCGTCACCGCAACGGTAACCACTCCTGCCGGTGGATCGGGATCCGACTCACTGATGTTGGCGCCCGATCTTGCGGCCCAAGTCATGCCCGCCTACTTCGACCTGCACGCCGCCTTGGCGGCGGACAATCTACCCGCCGCGCGTGAGGCTCTCAGCGCGATGATGCAGGTAACCGGACATCAAGGTGCGTTGCCCGACCTCATCCACCCCTTGCTCGCCGCAGACGATTTGGACAACATCCGTCGTCCTCATTTCGAAACGATCTCGAACGCGCTGATAGCCGCCGTGCGCGCCGACCCAACCGCGTTCACCGGCGATGTCGTGCTGATGCACTGTCCGATGGTTTATGAAGATCGCGGGGCCGACTGGCTTCAATCGGACGAAACCCTGCTAAATCCTTACTTCGGCGCCATGATGCTGACGTGCGGAAACATGCGCGAGAACCTCACCGCAACCGACGAGTCCGACCATTCCGGCCATGCCCACTGATCCTAGTCCCAACCCGATCAATCGGCTCATCCGGTTTTGCCTGGAGAATAAGCTGGTCGTTGTTCTCTTCACCGGACTGCTGATTTTATGGGGCGTGATGGTCGCGCCGTTCGACTGGGAGATCGAAGCGATTCCGCGTGATCCTGTGCCGGTCGACGCCATCCCCGATATCGGGGAAAATCAACAGATCGTATTCACTCAATGGATGGGCCGTTCGCCGCAAGATATTGAGGACCAGATCACCTATCCGCTCACCACCGCGTTGCTCGGACTCCCGCAGGTCAAAACCGTGCGCAGTTACTCGATGTTTGGGTTTTCTTCGATCTACATCATTTTCAAGGAAGAAGCGGAGTTCTATTGGTCGCGCAGTCGGATCCTCGAAAAACTCAACAGTCTGCCCTCCGGAACCCTGCCCGTTGGCGCGGTGCCACAACTCGGTCCTGATGCGACCGCCCTGGGTCAAGTTTTCTGGTATACACTGGAAGCCGTGAATTCCGCAGGCGCTCCCGCCGGGGGATGGGACCCACAAGAGCTGCGCAGCACCCAAGACTGGTATGTGCGTTACGCACTACAAGGGGTAGACGGCGTGGCTGAAGTCGCGTCCATCGGCGGCTTCGTGAAGGAATACCAGATCGATGTCGATCCGGACGCGTTGCGCACCTACGACATACCCCTACACGAAGTCTTCAATGCGGTGCGCGGTAGCAATCTGGATGTGGGGGCCCGCACCATCGAAATCAATGCTGTTGAATACGTGATCCGCGGACTCGGTTTCATCCAAAACCTCGATGACTTGCGCAAGACGGTGATCACGTCGCGCGACAATGTGCCGATCACGTTGGGACAAATCGCTGAGATCGAGTTCGGCCCCGCGCTACGGCGCGGAGCGCTCGACAAAGCCGGAGCCGAAGCGGTGGGTGGAGTCGTGGTCACTCGCTATGGCGAGAACCCGCTGGCTGTCATTAAACGCGTGAAGGAAAAGATCGCCGAAATCTCTCCAGGTCTGCCCAAGAAGACCCTCGCCGACGGCACGATTAGCCAAGTCCAGATTGTTCCCTTCTATGATCGCACCCAGCTGATCAATGAAACCCTCGGCACCCTCGAGGATGCGGTGCGCCAACAGATTCTCGTCACCATCATTGTGGTCGTGATCATGCTGCTACACCTGCGTAGCGCCGCATTGATCTCTGGGGTTCTCCCCCTCGCCGTATTGTTCGCGTTCATCGGCATGAAGGTTTTTGGCGTCGATGCCAACGTGGTCGCGCTTTCGGGAATCGCCATCGCCATCGGCACGATCGTCGACATGGGCGTCGTGCTGATCGAAAACATACTCAAACACTTGGACAATGCGCCCCCGGACGAGAGTCGTCTGGAGGTTGTTTACCGCGCCTGTTCAGAAGTTTCTGGTGCGGTCGTCACCGCGGTGCTCACCACCGTAATCAGCTTCCTGCCGGTCTTCACGATGGAAGCGGCAGAAGGAAAACTCTTTCGCCCCCTAGCTTACACCAAGACCTTCGCGTTAGTCGGCTCAATCGTCGTCGCGCTCACCGTGATCCCGCCGCTGGCCCACTGGTTGATTGCCGGAAAGTTCCGCGCGCAATGGTCGAAGCTAGGTCTCTGGGCCGGTATCGCTGCTGCCGGATTAATCAGTCCCTTCGTGATCGCTTGGTTTCCAGGTTGGTTGGGCGCTGTGCTGGTAGGTGCCGCAGCTTTGCACCTTTTCGGCGACCGGTTATCTCCGCTCGCCCGCCGCAGTATCTTGGTGAGTTTCAATTTCTCGGTTGCCGTCCTGGTCGCGTTCTGGCTGGCGGCCGACTGGAAACCACTTGGTCCGGAGTTACAGGTCCATAACATCATTTTCGTTTTGATCACCGTCGGAGGATTGCTCGGGGTTTTCTGGTTGGTCATCAAATTCTACGCGCGGTTGCTCGCGTTCTTTCTGCGCATCAAATTGCTCTTCCTTGCGGGCAGCGCCCTGATCGTGATATTCGGCTTCGCCGCCTGGCTGGGCTGGGGCAAGGTGTTCAGCTGGCTACCTGAATTTGTGCAGAAATCGGACACTTATGTGGCGATGGATCACGCCATGCCCGGCTTGGGCAAAGAGTTCATGCCGTCACTCGACGAAGGCTCCTACCTATTGATGCCGACCACCATGCCTCACGCGTCTATTGGCGAGGCCATGGATGTGCTGCGCAAGCAGGACATGGCGATCAATGCCATCCCCGAAGTCGAATTGGCGGTTGGTAAACTCGGTCGCGCCGAGACTCCCCTGGACCCTGCTCCCATTTCGATGATCGAAACGATCATCACCTACAAATCGGAGTTTATTACCGATAAAGGCGGCCACATTCTCACCTTCAGATACGACCGAAAAAATAAGAATTTCTTCCGCGACGAAGCCGATGAATTGATTCCCGACGAAGACGGTCGTCCGTTCCGGCAATGGCGAGACGAGATTAAGAGTCCCGACGATATTTGGGACGAGATAATTGCCGCCGCCCGCATCCCCGGCACCACCTCCGCCCCCAAGCTTCAGCCCATTGCCGCCCGCATCGTCATGCTGCAAAGTGGCATGCGCGCTCCCATGGGATTGAAAGTCTACGGTCCTGATCTAGAGACGCTCGAAAAGGTCGCCCTCGATATCGAACGTCTGCTCAAGCAAGTGCCTGCGATCAAAGCTGAAGCCGTGCTCGCTGACCGCATCGTAGGTAAGCCCTATCTGGAAATTGACATCAATCGCGACGCCATCGCTCGCTACGGCGTGAAGATCAAGATGGTCCAGGATGTGATCGAAGTCGCCATTGGCGGTAAGACGATCACTCAGACTGTCGAAGGCCGCGAACGCTATCCCGTCCGCGTGCGCTACCAACGCGAACTGCGCGACACGATTGAATCGATCGAAGAGATTTTGGTCGCCACGCCCGATGGAGCGCAAATCCCACTACGCGAGCTCGCTACCATCAACTACACGCGCGGTCCTCAAGTGATCAAAAGCGAAGATACTTTTCTGGTGGGCTATGTGATTTTTGATAAACGTGACGGCTACGCCGAAGTCGAAGTCGTGGAGCAAGCCCAAGCACTGCTCCAGGACCGCATCGATTCCGGCGAACTCAATATTCCAGCGGGTGTAAGCTATAAATTCACCGGCAGTTACGAGAACCAAGTGCGGGCTGAGAAACGTCTGAGCATCGTGCTACCGATCGCACTTTTTGCGATTTGGTTGATCCTCTATTTTCAATTCAAACGTATCGCCACCACGTTACTCGTTTTCTCCGGCATCCTGTTCGCATGGTCCGGAGGTTTCATAATGCTGTGGCTTTACGGACAACCGTGGTTCCTCGATTTCAGTTTATTTGGGCACAATCTACGCGACCTGTTTCAGATGGGCACCATCAACCTGAGCGTCGCGGTTTGGGTCGGCTTTCTCGCCCTGTTCGGCATCGCCACCGATAACGGCGTGATCGTCTGCACCTACCTGCAACAGATTTTCCGAGACCAACAGCCGCAGACCATCGAGTCCATTCGGGCCGCCACCATCGCAGCAGGCTATCGCCGCGTGCGGCCAGCCATGATGACGAGTGCCACGACCATTCTCGCCCTCTTGCCGGTGCTCACTTCGGTCGGCCGTGGTTCCGATATCATGGTGCCCATGGCGATCCCCTCCTTCGGCGGCATGTTACTCGCCATCATCACCATCTTCGTCGTGCCCGTGCTTTACTGCGGCATCGAAGAAACCCGCCTCGTTTTCCAGTCGAAATTCAATCCACAAACCAAACTAAAATCTTAAAATGAAAAACTACATCAAACCTCTCGCCGTCGGGATAATCGGTCTTCTCTCCATCGCCACGGTGGCCTCGGCCCACGGTGACGAATTCAAACCCGCGTTTGTCGACAGCCTTGTGCCCAACTATCTCGCGACGCAAACGGCATTGGCCGGGGATGATCTTGGGGGCGCGAAAAAGGCAGCAGGCGAGCTTGTCGCGACCGCAAAAAATGGTCCTAGTTTTCCCGCCTTCACGGCACCTGCTTCAGCAATCGCTCAAGCCGAGAATATCAAATCAGCCCGAGCGAATTTCCTCACCGTTTCCATGGAAATGCAGGACCTCGTCGATCACGTCGGCACAACGGGAGAACATAGTTTATATGAGGCGCACTGCCCCATGGCCTTCGGCGGCAAGGGCGGTTCCTGGCTGCAAGGCGACCAAAACGTGCTAAATCCCTATTTCGGCTCCTTGATGCTCCACTGCGGCAGTATCAAAGGCATTATAGCCGGCGCATCGAAAACAAACGCTAGTCCAGGCGGCGACCACTCGGGTCAAAACCACTAAGGGCAAAACACCCAACGTCGGGGCTATAAAACGACCTGACCAACTACGGCCCCCACGCCCACCAAGGCCCAGACCGGGAATTTGGTGAACTTGAGCGCGGCAAAGGCGATCGCGGCGAAAACCAAACGCAAGGGCTCGGTCAAAGCGTGAATGCCAATAGGATTCACTAATGCGGCGGCAAGGAGGCCGACGACGATTGCATTGGCGCCAAGCAGAGCGGCTTGCGCGGCAGGCATGGCGCGCAATCGGTCCCAGTAAGGCATCAATCCGAGAATCAGTAGTAGCGAGGGCACATAGGTGGCAACCAAAGCGAGCACGCCACCGCCTACCCCGCCTGGACCGATACTAACCGAAGATCCTAAAAAAGCGGTGAATGCGAAAAGCGGGCCAGGTAGAGCCTGAGCCGCGCCGTAACCCGCCAAAAAAACATCTTGAGTGATCCAATCACGGCCAACGGTGAATGCATCGAGGAGCGGTAAAACCACGTGCCCTCCTCCAAATACTAACGAACCTGCCCGGTAAAATCCGTCGATGATCGCGATGGTTTCACCACCGCCTAAGGCTAGCAATGGCAGCCCAATTAGACCCGCAAAAAATAGCGCCAGCCAGAGTAGTCCACTTTTTGGAGATTTACCCTGGGTGATCGGGGCGGGATCACCGACGGAGTCTCGAAACCAGAACCGGCCGACCAACGCGCCGAGTAAAATCACCACAACCTGTCCCCCCACGCTATAGGAAGTCAGGAGCCATCCGCAGGTGAAGGCAGCCATCAATTGGCGCTGCCAATCCGGACAGAGTTTAACCGCCATACCCCATAGGGCGTGAGCCACGACGGCGACGGCCACGAGTTTTAGACCCACCACCCAACCGGCAGATTCGAGCGAACCCAGGGAACTCAATCCCAAGGCAAACCCGATCATCAATGCTGCAGACGGCAAAGTGAATCCTAACCACGCCGCCGCTCCGCCCCAAAAGCCGGCCTGTCGCAACCCGAGGGCGTAGCCCACCTGACTACTCGCGGGACCGGGAAGGAACTGACAGAGCGCTACGAGGTCCGCATATTCAGCATCAGATAACCAACGCCGCCGTTCCACAAACTCCTCCCGGAAATAGCCCAAGTGAGCGACGGGGCCGCCAAAACAAACGCAACCCAGTCGTAGGAAGATAAAGAGCACGTCGATGGGGCGGTTGAAAGCGGTTGGTGGCACGGTCTTCATTTTTTAGGAATTCACGCCGATTTTGCAATTCGGTCTGGGAACAATCCGCACATTTTTCCATCCTACCATCTATGAAGATCACCGCTTGTTTAGCTATTTTGGTGGCACTGTTGATGGTGGGTTGTGAGTCGATCAGCTCGCGGATCAACGAGCGCTCCACGGCGTTCAACAACTGGACTCCGACCACCCAAGAGCGGATCCGCACCGGTGAACTTAAAGTCGGCGACAATACGGATATGGTCTACATCGTCCTAGGTAAGCCGGACCCCGCGGAAGAGATCCTCCGCGAGGACGACAGCACGCTTTCAATCTGGAATTACCCCAAACTCAAACAGCAATTCATGGCCGAAGAAACCGTCGGCTACGAAGATCATTCCGACTACGACATTGCGACGGGGCAGCGGGTTCATTACCAAATCCCGAATCGGCAAAAGGTCTACCAAAACACGAAGGTCAAAGGCATGCAGGTGATCCTGCGCAACGGATTGGTGACCAGCGTGCGCTGGGAGGGGGAGCCGCCGCCGACTCTTTTCGAGGGTCCAGAAAAGACTGAGTAAACGCGGAAACCGCGACGCAGCATGTCGGGCATAAAGCCCGACCCACCCAGCAGGACGCGTCTCAATGTGGGTCAGGCTTTCTTGTCCGCCGACGCCTCGACGAAGGAGGAACGCCCGACATCGGATCCGCCTTAACTCTTGGCGAGTAGTCGTTTGATCGCTGGCCGCACTTTTCGCGCCAGGTGCTGGTTCGCATAGCCCACCCAACTCACTGCCGAGGTGGTATCGAGTGGGTCGCGAAGGCGCCCACCCTGAGGGCGTTCGATCACGGCTCCGGCCTCACGCAGCAATAGCTCTATGCACAGGTCATACGGATGGCTCGTCAGGCCCGCATGGCGCAGGCCGAGGGCCCGAAATGCTTCGGGACGGATATCGATCACCATGAGATCATGGCCGAGCAGGATCTCGGCAATCTGTCCGCCACATGAAATATATTGATCCTCAAAAATCGGCGGCGGTTTAGCGCCCGGCTTGCTCTCGCCCAGCTCTCGCCAAAGGTCTTCCTCAAATTTCGCCAACCATTCTTTGGCCGAGGGAAAGAACTTCGAGACGGTGGAAAACCCGTGATGGAACGACTTCGCGGAGGAAGGTCGCACTGCCAATCGGGTGCGTTTCCCATCGAGCACATTGGTTGAGGTCGCGACGACTTTTCCGGTGCCACTCACCGCGCTAAATTGATCAGATCGCCATTGTTTACTGATTGGAAGTTCGGTCATGGCCGCGACCACGATATCCCCGAGGTGATTCCGCGCGCCGCGATGGGGCGCCAATCCGGCCATCGCCCAGGCACTGCGCTTGTCGTGCATGATGCCGCGGGTGCCGTCGATGGGATCGATGATGAGTTTCCACTGAGTTTCCTTAAGGGGCGTGCCGAGGGGAAACGTAAGCTCAGTTTCAAGCCCCTCCATGATGAGTTCAATGGGCCAAGATTTTGGCCAGTTTTTCGCGAGCCAGGCCACGAGCACATCCTCGGACAGTTTATCGATCTGGTAAATCGTGTCGGCAGCCGTCACTTCGGCGACCCGGGCGAACGATCGGGACTGGCGTTGGCGAGCCGCGATCAAGCGGTCACGGATGACTTCCTGAAGTTGACATAGCAGCCGGCGGGCGCGTTCGAGCATTCGTTGATCCATGCGAGGGTCAGCCCGACAGATCCAGCGGCGCTTGCCAACGTTCAACACGGCCTAGGACTCGACGATTGACCGCAACGGGCTAGCCCCCCATCCGTGTTCTCCATGGCTACTCCTGAACAACGCTTGGCGCATTGGCGAGCCAACCTCCGTGTCTTATCTACCCTGCTCGTTATCTGGGCATTCGTTTCGTTCGGATGCGGTATCTTCCTGGCCGACGCCCTCGACGGGATTCGGATCGGCGGCTTCAAGCTCGGATTTTGGATGGGCCAACAAGGCTCCATCTTCGTATTCGTGGGCATCATCGCCTACTACGTCTGGCGCATGAGAAAGCTCGATCGCCAATACGGTGTGAACGAAGACTGAGTTCTATCCGTCCGCGCCCCCCCCCTCCCTCCTTTTCGTAACCCGCTAACTGCTTTCTTTTCTTCATGTCCGCTCAAGTCTGGACCTACATCATCGTCGCGCTCTCGTTCACGCTGTATCTTTATATAGCCTACCGCTCTCGAGCGGGATCGACCAAGGAATTCTACATCTCCGGCGGAGGGGTAAAACCCATCCACAACGGCATGGCCACCGCGGCCGACTGGATGAGTGCTGCATCCTTCATGGGCATGGCCGGCATCATCTCGTTTCAAGGCCGAGACGGCGGCGTCTACCTTATGGGTTGGACGGGGGGCTACGTGCTCCTCGCTCTCCTGCTCGCCCCCTACCTGCGAAAGTTCGGTAAGTTCACAGTGCCGGACTTCGTCGGCGATCGTTACTACTCCCAAACCGCCCGCATGGTCGCCGTCTTGTGCGCGATCGTTGTTTCATTCACCTATGTCGCTGGTCAGATGCGCGGCGTCGGTATCGTGTTTTCCCGCTTCTTGGAGGTGGAGATCACCACGGGAGTCATAATTGGCACCGGGGTCGTGTTCATCTACGCCGTGCTCGGCGGTATGAAGGGCATCACCTACACTCAGGTCGCACAATACTGCGTGCTCATCTTCGCCTACATGGTGCCCGCGATCTTCATCTCGATTATGCTGACCGGTAACCCGGTGCCTCAACTCGGCCTCGGCTCCGAGGTCAAGGAAGGTGGCGCCTATATGCTCGACCTGCTCGACACTCTGAGCACCGATCTCGGTTTCCATGCCTATACCCACGGCGTAAGACCCGTCTGGGACGTCGCCGCTATCACCTGTGCGCTCATGGTGGGCACGGCCGGACTGCCTCACGTCATTGTCCGATTCTACACTGTTCCCAGTGTGTCCGGAGCACGGATGTCAGCCTTCTGGGCCCTGCTCTTCATCGCCATTCTCTACACCACCGCTCCAGCCGTCGCAGCCTTCGCCCGGGCCAACCTGCTTCAGACCGTCACCAACGCGACCTATTCCGAAGTGCCCGCTTGGTTCAGCCAATGGGAAGAAACCGGCTTGCTCAGTTTTGAGGACAAGAACGGTGATGGCCGTATTCAGTATTACAACGATGCGAACCAAGACGCCGACTTCCAAGCTATGGCCGCCGCCAAAGGCTGGCAGGGCAACGAGCTCACCATCGACCGCGACATTATCGTGCTGGCCAATCCCGAGATCGCCCAGTTGCCCAATTGGGTCATTGGCTTAGTCGCCGCCGGCTGTCTGGCCGCCGCTTTATCCACCGCCGCCGGTCTGCTCCTCGTGATCTCGACCGCGTTCGCCCATGATTTGGTCAAACGCTGCCTCAAACCAGACATTAGTGAAAAGGCCGAGCTGATGTATGCCCGGGTCGCGGCCGGTGGCGCCGTGGTGGTAGCTGCCTACTTTGGCATCCATCCGCCTGACTATGTCGCTGCGGTCGTCGCTTTCGCCTTCGGCCTCGCGGCGGCATCCTTCTTCCCCGCCATCCTCATGGGAATCTTCCAGAAGAAGATGAACCGCGAAGGCGCAGTCTCCGGTATGATTGTCGGCATCGTTTTCACCGCAGCCTATATCATCTACTTCAAGTTCGTGACTCCAGAGCACAACAATCCTGACCACTGGCTCTTCGGTATTTCCCCTGAAGGTATTGGCACCATCGGCATGTTCCTGAACTTCATCGTATCCCAAATTGTGATGCGCTTCACCGCCCCTCCTCCTCAGGAGGTGCAGGATATCGTCGAAAACATCCGCACGCCGTAACCGTTCCCGACAAAATTATTCATCCGGATGAGCACGGTGGTCCTGTCGGGTTACATCTCGATTCCCGAGTCAGAACTCCGACAGGTCAAAGCAGCTCTCGTCGAGCACACTTCGCTTACTCGCGCTGAATCCGGTTGCCTAGTCTTCAAAGTAACTGAAAGCCCTCACGCCAAAACGCGCTTCGACGTCTATGAAGCGTTTGAGAATCAGACGGCCTTCACCCTCCATCAGCAACGCGTGGCGACGTCCCCATGGGGCGCCTGCACAAAAAACGTAATACGATACCACAACATTGAAGGCCTCGATGAATAGAACTCTCTGCACCCTGTTTTTGGTCACGTTGAGCAGTTGGTTTCGGCCGCTCCGCCTACCGCTGAGACTGTCCTGAATCGGGCAATCGCTTGTCACGACCCTGAGGGAGTATGGCCGACCCTCAGCGCGACCTTCCACTTCAACGAAACCCGAGCTGACGGAAGGACGTCTGAATCCACGATGGAACTGGACAATTCCCGCTCATTCATGCGCGTCGATATGGGCGGCAAGGAATCCTACGAAATCACGGGCGAAGCGTGCATAATCCTGAGTGGCGACAAAGACGAGAAACGCGGCCTGATGATCCGTAACTACTTTCTTTACCTGTGGGGTTTGCCAATGAAGTTGCTCGATCCCGGCACACAATTTACACCAGAAGTCGGGGCATCTGAGATCGATGGTAATCCCTGTGATGTGCTTCGAGTGATTTACGAAAAGGACACGTGGTATTTCCACATCGATCGCGAAAACGGGCGCATGCGCCAATACGAATTCTACAAGGACGACACCAAGGCCGCCGGAGAGATCATCACGCTCGAAGGTGAAATACGAGCCGACTCCATCCGCATCCCCCAGAAGAGGAATTGGTATAAAATCCCCGGTAACGAATACCTCGGCACGGATATTTTGGAAGCGGCTGAACTCGCTAAAAGATAGCTGCCACCCAGCCCCAGCCGCCATCCAAACACCGTCTCAGGGGATTGAGACTCGTATCACGACCGGAAACCGGTTCCTTCTAGGGTTTGGTTCACCTCGCTCGACTAACCGATGGGTGAAGCAGTATACCCCACTTTGCGCACTCGCCGCTTATCCCCCCATATTGCTACTTCGCGCCTCGAGGCAGCACCGTATCGGATGAACTGTTCAGTCACGCTGCAGTGGCTTAATGCGAACGACGCGTCACCCCATTTAGGTTAAATCACTACCCCATTATGCAACTGGAAACTCTAGATTGGATCATCATCGGCACGTATTTCGTGGTCGTCATCGCAATAGGCATCGGCTTCGGCCGGGTCTCGGGCAAGGACACCAACCAGTTCTTCCTCGGCGGACGAAATATGCCGTGGTGGCTGCTGGGCTTTTCCATGGTGGCGACGACGTTCTCAACCGATACGCCCAATTTGGTGACGGACATTGTCCGCCAAAATGGCGTCGCTGGTAACTGGATTTGGTGGGCGTTCCTGGTCGGCGGCATGGTCACCGTGTTTTGGTATGCCAAGTTGTGGCGACGCTCGGAAGTAAAGACCGACATCGAATTCTACGAGGTCCGTTACAGCGGGAAAAGCGCCGCATTTCTTCGAGGATTCCGGGCGCTGTATTTAGGACTCCTATTCAATGTGATGGTGATGGCGGCCGTGTCTTTGGCGGCCATCAAGATCGGTGGAGTCATCCTCGGATTAAGCCCGCTGCAATGTATTCTCTGGGCGATGGCCGCCACCGGTTTATTCTCATCCATCGGCGGGTTTCGGAGCGTTATTTTCACCGATTTTATTCTATTCGGGATGGCCATGATCGGGGCTGTCGCAGCCGCCTATTTTGCGATCAACCATGAGATGATCGGCTCATTGGGAGCGTTGCTGGAACACCCCAATCTGGAGGGGAAACTCAGCTTCGTGCCGGAAATTGAAAGGACGGCGGATGGCGCCCTGACCGAACAGAGTCTGAACGCCTGGGTGACCCTGATGATTATTCCATTATTGGTCCAGTGGTGGAGCGTTTGGTATCCCGGCGCGGAACCCGGGGGCGGGGGTTACGTTGCCCAACGGATGCTGGCCGCCAAGAATGAAAAACATGCAACGGGAGCGGTGCTGTTTTTCAATTTTGCCCACTACGGGCTAAGACCGTGGCCGTGGATTTTGGTGGCCCTGGCATCGCTGGTGGTCTTCCCGACTCTGGATAGTATCCAGGTAGCATTCCCTCATATTGATCCGGAATTGGTCGGTCATGATTTAGCGTATCCGGCCATGCTGACATTCGTGCCCACCGGCTGGCTGGGCTTGGTGATCGCATCGCTAATCGCCGCCTACATGTCGACGATCTCCACTCAAACAAACGGTGGTTCCTTTTATATTGTAAACGACTTCTACAAACGATTCGTGAAGCCCGATGCGACGGAGAAGCAGCTCGTCCTAGCGGGACGAATCTCCACGATCCTCATGATGGTTGTAGCCGGGTGGCTGGCTCTGCAGTTGAGATCTGCGATGGATACATTTCAGATTCTTATGCAGGTTGGCGCGGGGACTGGATTGATCTTCCTCCTGCGGTGGTATTGGTGGCGCATCAACGCCTTCAGTGAAATCGCAGCCATGATTTCCTCCTTCGCCATAGCCGTAGCATTCAAGGTATTCGATTTCGACTTGGCCTGGTGGCAGGAGCTCGTAACGGGCGTCGCTCTGACCACCGTCGTTTGGGTCGTAGTAACCTTCATTTCTCCGGCTACGGACAAAGGCGTGCTCGAGGCATTCTATCGCAAGGTAAGACCCGGAGGTCCCGGATGGACGCGCGTGCGCAACCAGATTCCTGAGACCCTGCCCGAGAGCGACCCTCTCGTGCCGCAATTGACCAGCCTGATCATGGGAATCGCATCAGTATACGGATTCCTCTTCGGCATCGGTCGCCTGATCTACGGTGACATACTCGTGGGTGTAGCTCTCGTGGTGATGGCCTCAATCTTGGGCTACATTCTAGTCGCCAGAGAATCTTCTCATCAGGGCTAACCGTCCTCGCTGCGGAACCCTTACTCGCGCTTCAATTCACGCATCATCAGATCTTGAAGCGCGAGCGCGGGAGACTTGTCGACGAAGAGCGCGTTATACACCTCGTTTAGAATCGGGGCTTCGATCTTCTTGCTCTGACAAAGTTGATAAAACGACTCGGTGGTTTTGTAGCCTTCGACCACCGTTTTCCGTCCAGCCAACAGGCTTTCGATGGATGCACCTTGTCCAAGTTTCTCACCAAACTGGCGGTTACGGCTCCATCCGCCATGGCATGTAGCCACGAGGTCACCAAATCCCCCGAGGCCGTAAAACGTCTCAGCTTGAGCCCCAAGCCCTGCGCCTACCCTAACCATCTCAGCAAGCGCGCGCGTGAGCAAAGCAGCCTTGGAGTTATCACCGAGTTTGAGACCATCACAAATGCCCGTCGCGATGGCGTAGATATTCTTCAAACAACCACCTATTTCGACGCCGATAACGTCATTGCTGGCATATACGCGCAGAGTCGGGCCGCTGATTTGGGCCTGCACCCGCGCCAAAAAATCATCGTCAATTTTTGCCGCAAGCACCATCGCCGCAGGAAGCCCCTGCCCTACTTCAGCGGCATTGGTCGGCCCCGTCAGTGAACCGGCGGGAATATCAGGTAAGATCTCCTGGATCACCTGCGTGGGTCGATTGTGCGTGTCGAGTTCCAACCCCTTGGCCAAACTGAGAATGAGTTTAAACTCCGTCGCCAAACTTAGGCTATCTTTGACCCGTTTCGCGGTCTCACGCAGCGCCTGAGCGGGACAAGCCAAGAGCACGATTTCGGCCTCCATCAATACGGGGACGAGCTCATGCCCGATTTGCAAACTGGGGGGCAAAGCTACTCCCGGGAGATAGTCGGGATTTTCTCGATCAGACGAAAGTTGCAGCGCCTGTTCAAATCGTCGGGGCACGAGCGTAACGGTATGACCCAGCCGAGAAAGGTGGATTGCAATGGCCGTGCCCCAAGCTCCGGCTCCGATGACCGCAAAATTCATCCCCCAGTCAGCCCATTCCCTTCGCATCGGGGCAAGGACAAAGCACCGCGATCAACTCGCTCGGGCCAACGAAACGAGAAATGTTGCACCCCGGCCCAGCTGACTCTCGCAAGAAACCTCACCATTCATCGCCTTCACGAGGGATTTTACGATATAAAGGCCCAACCCATGTGAACTCTCACCATCGGTGGGGCGGGCACAGAGGCGGCCGAACTTGGTGAACAACAAATAAAACTCATCAGGTGCAAAACGAGGACCGTTGTCGCGAACTTCGAACCGAATTTCGTCTTCGTTTTCCACGAGGCGAATCGTCACCCTGCCGCCAATCGGCGAGTATTTCACCGCGTTACTCACCAAATTTTCAACCACCTGACGGACCGTTACGACGTCTCCTTTGACCTGCAAGACACCCACCGGAGCAGACCATTCAATCTTGATATCTTTCCGCTGAGCATGGGGTTGAAATCGTTCGATGACCTGCTCAATGCAGGCGCGAAAATTCACCGCATTCTGGCCAAAGCGTCGGCTCCCATTTTCAATCGCTTCCACGTCGAGCAGTCCATCGATCAATCCCTGCATCGCCTCCGTTTCCCGATCCATGCGGGAAAGTACCGTGCTCCACTCTAAATCTTGAGGTTGATCTGCAATGCGTTGATTGACGAGTCCCACCCCAGTTTGAAAGGCCATGAGAGGGCCCCGAAGATCATGGGCCACCATGTGTAATAGATCGGATTTCTCTTCACTCAAACGCGTCGCACGCTCGTGCGCTTCTTCCAGCGCTATCTGGTGCTGCTTGCGTTCTTCAAGTTGTGATCGCAACTATCGGTTGCGCCATAATAAGAACCACAATAGGGCCGCGCCCAACAAAACAAAAGATATTCCAATTCGGATTACTAAACCCCAATCGAATTGGGCTGGAACCTCTAAGCGCACCCACTTTTCGATCATGATATTTTTTCCCACTGCGGAGAGTGACGCAAAATACTTGTCGATAATTCCCGCCAAAATTGCCCAGTCCTTACGGACCGCAAACCGAGAACGGGTGAACTCGGGCATCACGCCTGAAATCTTCAGATTAGAGATTCCCAATCGCGGTATGAGATAACTTGCGTTCCCCAGATTCCCGACCGTCGCATAACATCGCCCCGTCGCCACCGCCAAGTAAGCATCTGTGATAGTGGGAACAAATATGACCTCAACGTCCCAGCCAATTTGATTCATAACTTTGTGGGTCACGAAGCCTTCCGGAACCGCGACTTTTTTGCCGCGCATCGCCGATGGCGTTGAATAAAAATCCGCCTCGTTGCGGGTAATGATCGCTATCGGAAAATCGAAGTACACCTGAGTGAAGGCAAGAAACTCTTCCCGTTCCGGAGTGCTCGTGAGACACGTCAATAAATCCAACTCCTTATTTTTAACCACCTCAACCGTTGCAGGCCATGACTCCATTTTAACGAACTCAAATTTGACTCCCGTAAATTCGGAAATTGCGCTTAAAAATCGGCATCAATTTCCTGCACTCGACCACTCTCATCCCAAGAATTCGCGGGTGGATAACCTTCATCAACCCCCACCCTTACGACCGGATTCTCGATCAACCAGTCGCACTCCTCCTGCGTAAGATCCAAGCGATTTTCCATGTCTGCAGCCGTCAGCGCAGATATGGCTGTGAGGCATAGAACAGAGAGAGAGAATTAAAGATACGTTTCACGGATAGGAGATCGGACAGACTTGTAATTTGATGCAATATGCCCTACGGAGCCATTGGGAAAACTACACAATTCCCCAGTCGTAACACCACCCATTCGAACCTATTCGATCCGTAATTCAAGCCGGCCCAATTTCCGCTTCGGCCCCAAGAACCCGACTATACTACTTCACCCGGAAACACGTGAATCACTTGAGTGATTTCGGCTCATTATTGTCCCGTAACCGTAATAGATTTAAAACTACTTTTCTGGAAAATTTCGGGTTCGAACGGCCACACAATAACCATCTAAACCTTTCCGCACTTCAGCTCCAGCGTCCGCAAACTGTTCTACAAATCCGGGCACGTAACCCGGCGTCAAACCGAGCGCATCGGTGATCACCAAAATTTGGCCATCACAGGCCCCACCCGCGCCGATTCCTATCGTCGGAATTTCTACCGCAGCGCACACCTCTTTGGTCGCCGCTGGTTTCACCATCTCGAGCAAAAGGGCAAAACATCCAGCCGCTTCCAGTGCCTTCGCATCAGCGACCAACTGCGCGGTCTCTTTCGTCGTGAGTCCAAACTTCTTGTAGCGGCCAAGTTGTTTCACTTGTTGTGGCATCAACCCCGTGTGACCCCAAACAGGCACTCCTGCGCTGACCAATCGTTTGATCGTGGGAGCAAGAGATTCGCCTCCTTCAATTTTCACCGCGTCGGCTCCCGCTTCCTGCATGATGCGCTGGCACGAACGGAGCACGTCACCAAAATCAAAATGGGCTTCCGCAAAAGGAACATCGGCCACGACCAACGCTGATGGTCCGGCGCGCACCACCGCGGCTGTGTGGTGCACAATCATGTCGAGAGTGACCGGAACGGTGCTCTCCAATCCCAGGGCAGTATTCCCGACGGAATCGCCCACGAGAATGATGTCTACTCCCGCGGCGTCCGCATAGTGCGCCATGATCGCATCATAAGCCGTGATGGCCACAATCAGTTGCCCACCTTTGCGTTGCCGCAGGGTGTGAGGAGTGAGTTTGGCGCGGTTGACGGACATTGAATAAAATACGGTTAAGCCAGAAAGGCGGGGATCTGTTCGCCAGCAATCTGGTCTTCGAACGTCTCACGTTTATTGATGAGCTCAAACGCACTGTCTTGCACGAGAACTTCGGCCGGGCGGCCGCGGGTGTTGTAGCGACTGGCCATGGTAAAAGCATAGGCCCCTGCCGACATGAACGCAACCATCTCGCCCTCGCCCACGGATTGGATCTCTCGATCCTGCGCGAAACAATCACCGGACTCGCAAATGGGTCCCACCACATCGGCGGTCATGGCCGCGCGGGAGGAATCGCGCTCAACCGGCACAATCTCGTGATAACTTTCATACATCGCTGGACGCACGAGATCATTCATGGCCGAATCGATCACCAAAAAATTCTTGTCCGCCCCGCGCTTCAGATACTCGACCCGTGATACCAGCACGCCCGCATTGCCCACTAGGAATCGGCCGGGTTCGAGAAGGATCTTCAGCCCGAGCGGCATCAACAACGGTTCCAACACGGCTCCATACGCCTCAGGGGTAAGAGGACGCTCTTCATCCGGGAACGCATCCCACCATGCTTGGACACCGCTAGCCAAAGCGTCCTCGTAGATGATTCCGATACCGCCACCGATTGAGAAATATTCGAGGGCGTGATCCTCCTGCAGTTTGGCAATAAACGGCACGACCTTGGCCACCGCTTCACGAAACGGACCAACCGAAGTGAGTTGCGAACCAATATGCATCTGCACCCCAGCGACTCGAATATGAGGTAATTTGGCCGCCGCGGCGTAGGCGGCCGCTGCCACCCTCATCGGAATACCAAACTTGTTGTCACTTGTGCCGGTCGTGATCTTGGCGTGAGTCTTCGCGTCGACGTCGGGATTCACTCGGATGGCGATCGACGCCTTCACGCCGAGACGACCGGCCACGTAATTGATGCGAGCCAACTCAGGTTCGCTTTCCACGTGAAATGCGAAGACTTCGCTTTTTAGGGCGAGTTCGATCTCTGCCTCCGTTTTGCCGACCCCGGCAAATACACTCGATTTCACGTCACCGCCGGCAGCAAGAACGCGGCGAATTTCACCGCCACTGACCAAATCGTAACCGGTGCCCAGATTCGAAAACAACCGCAACAATGCCAGCGAGCTGTTGGCCTTCATCGCGTAGCAAATCTGGAGGTCGAGTCCGCCGAGACTACGTTGCAAACGGGTAACATTGTCGGCGATTGTCGTCGCGCTGTAGACGTAGGTGGGGGTGCCGTAGAGTCCGGTGATGGCCGCTAAATCTACATCCTCACAATGAAGAGAAGAACCGTGGTAAGAGAAGTGATGCATGGCCGGCTGAAGTAAGTCGCTAAAAAGGCGTCAAACCAGCCAAATCTGCGAGTTTCCTCTTGAGATAACGACCTAAAAAAACTCTCGTAAAGTCGTTGTCATGAATTTCCTCCGCCGCCTCTTTCGTCGACCTCCCATTAAGATGGGATTCATGGATGATACGGCGAATAGACCGACCCCCATTCGCAACGCTCAATTCGTCAGCTTTTTCAGTGCATCAGACTGCGACACGCGGAGAAACAGTGATCATTTTGATGTGCGGCTCCGTCGGCAGAAGTTCTACAAAACTGCGGTGATCGTAACCGTCACGGTTCTATGCACGTGGTTCGTGATTGAGAGTGCCCAGGCACTCTCGACATTCTGAGCGCGACGTAGGATTCGCTCGCCCCGACGCGTATTTCGGGTTCAGTCGAGCCATGTCTGAATCCGCTCCTACCCCTCCGCGGCTGCTTTCGCGCGTGCTCGGCACAGTCGAACGTGTCGGCAACGCCTTACCGGAGCCTGCCACTCTTTTTGCCATCATGGCACTCGGCACCTTGTTGCTATCTGGCATCGCAGAAGCAATCGGGCTCGCCGTCGCACATCCCGCGACGGGGGAGATCATCCCCGCGATAAGCCTTCTGAACCTGGCAGGATTCCAAAGGATCGTGCAGGAAATGGTGCACGTCTTCGTGAACTTCCACCCACTTGGGGTGGTGATCGTCTGTTTACTCGGCATCGCGGTGTCGGAACGAACCGGGCTCATCGGCGCGGCCGTGCGCGCGCTCGTATTGTCCACCCCCCGTGCTTGGGTGACCCCTATCGTGGTCCTTGCCGGGGTGTTATCAAACATCGGTGCCGATGTCGGCTACGTGTTGCTGATACCCTTGGCAGCGACCATCTTCCACGCGGTCGGTCGCCATCCCATAGCTGGCTTGGCCGCTGGATTTGCCGGGGTATCCGGCGGGTTTAGTGCCAATCTCCTGATCAGCGCGATTGATGTGATTCTGGCGGGCCTCTCCCAAGAAGCCGCCAACCTGATCGACCCCAACTACGTCGTCACAGGACTGGCTAACTATTACTTCATTTTCGTCTCCACCTTCATTGTGGTCGGCATCGGCACCTGGGTGACCCATCGAATCGTCGAACCTCGCCTCGGCACCTATGGCGGATCGGTCGAACCAGAAGCGCTTAAGCCGCTCGAAGCGGCGGAGAAGCGTGGATTGTGGTTCGCGGCCATCTTCATGGTGATTAGCGCGGGACTTCTCGTGGCCGGCGTGGTTCCAGCCGACGGTTTCCTGCGTAATCCCACTTACCCGGATCTAATGATGCGCGCGTTGCCGTTTAGCTATCTCGTCCCGTTCCTCTTCGTTTTAGGATTTGGCAACGGATTCGCCTACGGAATCGGGGCACGCACGATCAAATCTGACCGAGATATTGTCGGAGGGATGAATGACGCGATGGGCACGCTAGGGGCGTATCTGGTGCTCGCATTCTTCGCCTCTCAATTCATCGCGTTCTTCAATTGGACAAACTTGGGCCTCATTTTCGCGGTCAAAGGTGCCGGAGCCCTGCAAGCGCTTGGTCTCGATGATTGGCCGATCCCCATGATGGTGGGCCTAGTTCTGCTCGCCGCCGTCATCAATCTGCTCGTCGGTAGTGCCTCCGCCAAGTGGGCGCTCATCGCCCCCATATTCGTGCCCATGTTCATGCTGCTCGGATTCTCCCCCGAACTGGTGCAAGCTGCCTATCGCGTTGGTGATAGTGTGACCAACATCGTCACTCCGTTGATGGCTTACTTCCCGTTGATCATCACCTTCGCTCGAAAATACGATCCAGATACGGGAATGGGCACGATTATCGCCACCATGTTGCCCTACTCATTCGCGCTGATGATCGCTTGGACCATCATGCTGGCGATTTGGATTATGACCGGATTACCCCTCGGCCCCAATGCGCCACTCTATTTAAACAGCTAACTTCATCGCTGAATCGACACCTCGGCCTTGCTCCTTGCCCCCCCGGTTGTTCACCTTGACCCACACCCACCCTGCCATGACCCGACATTTCAACCGATTCCTCTTCGCCCCGCTATTTCTGATTCTTGCCCTATTCGTAGGTTGCGAAAATATCCCCAAGGATTTGGCCGGACTCGAAGTCGACATCGTAGGGGTGCGTTCATTTACTCCATCCGATACGGGTGGCGAAATGGTAGTCACGGTGCGTTGCCGCAATGAGACGGTGCGACCGATCGGTATCCGCGAAGTGCGACTGAACCTGAAAATCAACGACATAAACGTCGGAAAGGGAGTCTCCAGCAAGCCCATCGCAACTCAGGCACTCAGCACCAACACGTCGGACGTTACCTTTGCCATTAAGGATTCCTCCATCGCTCAACAGCTAGAAGCAAGTTTCGCGCAAGGATCCGTGAACTACGATATCAAGACTCAGCTGATGATCATGTCTGGCGGCCAGCTCCTGCACAGCAAATCAAGCTCCAGCGGCAACGTCAGCGTCAGCAATTTACGCTGATAACTTTCCGTTATTCTAGCGAGGTGGGGTACCTGCTCCCCCAAGAATAATCGGACCCACACCAGAAACTCCCGGTGATCCATTCGAGCTGTGCAGGCAACTTTTGCTCTGCTGCACGGCGAACTGGGTAGGTGATTGCCCATTATTCTGACCAGTTTTGGCCAATTTTCGGGCTTTGAATCGATTGGTATGAATTTTGCTAATGTATAAATTGGTCCAATTAACATTTTTTCAGATAACCCCATGCTCAACCTCCCGCAACGCCCCTTCGCCCTTCTCTCCCTCCTTGTGGGCTGCCCGGCTCTGCTATCTGCTCAAGACGCTGCCGCCACCCTCGATTCCGGCGATACCGCTTGGATGCTGATGGCTACCGTGTTGGTCCTGTTCATGACCCTGCCTGGTCTCGCTTTGTTCTATGGCGGTCTGGTGCGGGTAAAGAACTACCTCTCGGTGCTGATGCACTGCTTCACCATCGCTTGTTTGGCCTCCGTTTTGTGGGTAGCTGGTCTTTACAGCCTAGCTTTCTCCGACGGCAACGCGTGGATCGGCGATTTTCAGCATCTCTTCCTCAACGGCATCTCCATCGGTGAACTCAACGGTGGCACGTTCCCCGAAACCGTTTTCGTGATGTTCCAGATGACGTTCGCGATCATCACGCCCGGTCTGATCGTCGGCGCGTTTGTAGAGCGCATGAAATTTAGCGCTATGATACTCTTTTCGGCTCTGTGGCTCATCCTCGTTTACACGCCAGTAGCTCACTGGGTATGGGGTGGCGGTTGGATGATGCAGATGGGCACGCTCGATCTCGCTGGTGGTATCGTCGTTCATGCAACGGCCGGCATTTCGGCTCTCATTCTCGCTAAGGCTATCGGACCTCGCCCGCAGTTTCCCAAGAGAGTCAGCCCTCCCCACAATCCTGCCATCGTGATGATCGGCGCTTCGATGTTGTGGGTCGGTTGGTTCGGCTTCAACGCGGGTAGCCAAGGGGCAGCCAACGGTGCGGCTGGTATGACCATGCTCGTCACCCATATTTCCGCCGCGGTGGCATCTCTCACCTGGATGTGTATCGAATGGCGCCAAGCCGGGAAACCCGGTTTGGTCGGCATCGTAACTGGCATGGTTGCGGGCTTGGCCAGTATCACCCCCGCTTCCGGTAATGTCGGACCACTTGGCGCAGTCATCATCGGACTCCTCGCTGGTTCGGTCTGTTATTTCAGCTGCAGCTTCGTGAAAAACAAATTGGAGATCGACGATGCGCTGGACGTATTTGCGGTCCATGGCGTAGGCGGAATCATGGGGTCAATGCTTGTCGCCGTGTTAGGCACCGCTGCCTTCGGCGGCACGGGCGTTGATAGCATGGCGGCCCAGTTGGTCATCCAATTCAAGAGTGTCGGATTTACGCTGATTTGGTCGGCCGTAGGGACGATCGTAATTATCGCGATCGTTAAGGCGACCACCGGACTACGCGTTGATCAAGAAGCCGAACAAGCTGGCCTCGATCAAGCTGAACACGGTGAGAAAGCCTATCACCTCGATTGATCCATCACTCTAACTTTCCAGCCCTATGAAACTCATCAAAGCCATCATCAAACCCTACAAGCTCGAGGAGGTTCGCGAAGCCCTCAGCGAACTGGGGGTATCGGGAATGACCGTGAGCGAAGTCAAGGGTTTCGGTCGCCAAAAAGGACACACCGAAATCTATCGTGGCAGCGAATACGTCGTAGATTTTTTGCCCAAAACGGCCATCGAAGTCGTGGTATCGGATGATCTGGTTCCCGGTGCGATCGACGCGATCGCGAAGAGTGCTAAAACCGGGAAAATCGGGGACGGCAAAGTGTTCGTGCTTTCCGTGGAAGCCGCCGTCCGTATCCGCACCGGCGAAAGCGACGATCAAGCGATCTGATTTTCCAAAAATCTCCTACGGCTGGTCGTTTAGCGACCAGTTGTAGGGCGTGTAATCGAGCGACCATTTTCCAGGCGCTTGCCGGATAGCTTCACCTGTTGTTGGAGGAGCGACTTCGGCCAGAAACAACAACACCGCTGAGTCATCGTCACCGAAATCCTCTTCGAACCAGGAAAAAATCGGAGAGACTTCAGCTCGTTGCCAAGAAAGATTAAATCGGTTGCTGCGCCTATCGGCGACAAACTGTCGAGCTTGAGCATCCAACTGCTCATCGAGTCGCTCCGGGACATAAGCTTCCGAGCGCAGGGGAGGACACGATATCGCCGCACAAACGACCGCAAAATGGATCCGTGGTTCATCGAAATCGACCCGCAGGATCTCATGTTCGATTTCATTCAGAGTGTATTCTTCGCCTCCAACCTCAGCGAATCGGATATCCCAAGGGGACTTATTCAACAACCATCCGAGAATCCTGCCTCCCGTGCCTAAATCATGAATGCTTTCGATCGGATAAGCATCGGCGACCAATTTCAATGTGTAGGCGTTGTAAGCGTTAATCCACAACGTGAGTTGTTCGTCGACGGTGGGTAATTCCGCCGGATTGGTCTGAGATAATTGTCCGAGATATTGATCGAGCCTCACGTCATCACCTAGAGCAGCGTAATCAACCAACCCGTCCAACACGTGGTCTTGGAGCACCTTGGTAAACAATTGGTGATCCACGGCAGCCCCGCTGTAGGCAGGAATGAGACCGAGACATAGAAGCAAAGTTGAACATCCGGTGAAACGGAACGGGAACAGGGTTCTCATGGGTCAAACTTTCATAGCGGGGTAGTGACGAGCGAGTCGCCGAGGATCGGCCCCGGCGAGAAACCGCAAGAGCAAGAAACTATTGCGGATTTGCTGCCGCAATGGGCCGTGGCGTCTAAACCTGCGGGCGGAGGTTAATACCTTGGCCGGTAGCACATCGATCCGACCCTGCCGTCGAGCCCGACGGATCAGATCCACATCCTCAAACAACGGCCACGATTGAAAGCCTCCCAGCGATGTATAAAAATCGCGCCGAATCAAAATGCCTTGATCGCCAAATCGGGTGAAGACCGAATCGTAACGCGTCCACCACGAGGAAAAACGCAGCAATAAGGTTGGTGCATCAAAGCTAATTTGGAACATCGCGACGCTCCCTTGAGGTTGCGCGAGATATGCCTTGGCCGCCTCCGCAGCCTCATCGGTCAGTCGAGTATCAGCATGAATGAATAGGATCCACTCACTCTCGGTGGCATGGGCTCCGGCCTTCAGTTGCACTCCCCGAGATCGCTCAGCCACAGGTATTACCGTTGCTCCCGCGGCCCGAGCTAGCGCGGAGGTTTCATCGGTGCTTTGACCATCCGCCACCATGACTTGGGCCGAAGGCCATATCGCGAGAATTCGACTCACGGCATCTGCGATTCGAGCAGATTCATTGAGTGCGGGAATAACCACGGATAACTGAGGCAAGGGCATCATGGATCGGAGTCCGCGGGAGCCGGACTTATTTCCAGAAACATTTCCGCGAAGTCTGCTTCGGCTCGGCCGCCGGAATTATCCGAGTCCACCATGATTGCCACCCCAGAGATCTTCGTAGGGGGTTCACCGAATATTTTTTCGTAGTAGGCTAGAACGTCGCGGCGTTCACTTTGCCAAATATTGGCCTGCGGCTCATGGGAATTCGTGCGCAATACCAGGTGAGAAACATGGCGAGTATACGGGCTGGGAAATGTCCCTCCGACTGGTTCCTTCGTCGCCCAAACATAATTAATCGCCCGCGTGCGAGTCGGGATTAACGAGGTCTCGAAAACCACAAACACTCGAGCGGCGAAATCATCCCCTGCTTTCGTCCGCTCCGCGATTTCGCCCGGAAGCGCTCCCCTCGACCTCCACCGCCATCTCAACACCATCTTCGTGGGGTTCATGACTTCAAGATCACGCAATAAGGCGCAACTAGTATCCTCACTTCGGCCCGTTATCACCCAACGGTTTCCCTCCGCCTTCACCCCATATTCGGTTGCTGCAATAAATGGGAATCTTTGTTCACGCCAATTCTGGTGAAACTCCTTTTCGGATTCGCCAATCAGATTAATGGACGGCGGTTCTATTTTGCCGCCGTGGCTCAGCACTGAAGCCAGGATTGCGACCGAAAGAAAACCCGCACGTATCATCGTGCGGGCAATCTTCGTAAAAATGCGTAAGAGACAAGTCGATCAGGCGGAACTCTAAGGCTTAAAGGCCGACCGCACCGTGGCGCCGATATATTCTTTGTTCAGCTTGGCGATAAAATCGTGGCTGATGAGCTTCGGACAGGCGGCGGAACATTCGTATTGGTTGGAGCAATTGCCAAATCCAAGTTCGTCCATTTTCGCGACCATGTTGAGCACGCGGGAATCACGCTCGGGCTGCCCTTGCGGCAGCAATGCGAATTGGGAAACCTTGGCACCCACGAACAACATCGCGGAGGAGTTCTTACAGGCCGCGACACAGGCACCGCAGCCGATGCAGGCTGCCGCATCCATGGCGAGGTCAGCGTGTTCCTTGGGAATCGGATTGGCGTTGGCGTCACAAGCCGAACCCGTGCGCACGCTAATGAATCCGCCCGCCTGTTGAATCGTATCAAACGAGGAGCGATCCGTAATAAGATCCTTTTGGATCGGAAACGGCTCGGCCCGGTAAGGTTCGACGACGATCACGTCACCATCTTTGAAACTACGAACGTAGGTCTGGCAGGAGGCGATCCCGTCATGCGGGCCATGCGGCTTGCCATCGATGACGAGTGAACACGTGCCACAGATGCCTTCACGACAATCGTGGGCGAATGCAATGGGCTCTTCGTTGCGGCGTTCGAGATCGTCGTTGATCACATCGAGCAACTCGAGGAACGACATGTTCGGGTTCAGATCCGTAGCCTTGTAATTAACAAAACTGCCCTCGGCTTGAGGACCCGCTTGGCGCCATACGCGCAAGGTCAGGGAAATGTTTTTGGTGGAGGAGGTGTCAGCGACCATGATTTTAAAGTGGGATTTACGAATTACGATTTACGATTGGCTCGCGAAGTTCGTATCGCGGCTACGACGATTGAAAGGAGTTCGTTGGCTTCTTGGAAGAGAAGTCGGACCTTCGAATTGGGGACTAGTTTGGCCGCGACGATTAATTCCATCCAATAAATGGTTTCGTCGCATTCCTCTTCTACTATTTTGAGTTTGTTGATGAAATCTGCTTTGGATTTCGCTCGGCAAGCAGCCCGATAATTTGCTCCCACGGAAGTGCCACATCGAAGCAGTTGCCTCCCCAACACCGATCCGGTCGTGCCCGCTGGCAACGCTTCCACGAGACGAAGACCCGTAGAGCAAACTCCTGAGTTCGTCGTATCATCTCGTCCTTGGTCATGCATTTGCCTCAAAGAAATCGTCATTCGTAATTCGTAATTCGTAAATCTCGCAGAGCTATTTATAGCTTCTTGTGCTCATTTTGACGGTCTCGTAGTTGAGATCCTCGGTGAGTCGGTTCGGGACGGTGCCCTCACCTTGATATTCCCAGGCGGCGACGTGGGCGAAATTCTCATCGTCGCGGAGACATTCGCCGTCCGGATGTTGATACTCTTCACGGAAGTGTCCGCCACAACTCTCCTCACGGGTGAGGGCGTCACGGCACATCAGTTCGCCAAGTTCAAGGAAGTCGGCGAGGCGGCCCGCCTTCTCCAGGGCTTGATTGAGTGATTTGTCAGAACCGGGGACATTGACGTTGGCCCAGAACTCTTCGCGTAAAGCGGGGATGAGTTTGAGCGCTTCTTCCAGACCTTCCTTGGTCCGAGCCATGCCACAATGGTCCCACATGATCTTGCCGAGGCGTTTGTGGAAATGGGCGACGGTTTCTTTACCTCTGGTGTTGAGCAGACGCTGGGTCATTTCGTTCACCTTGTCGGTTGCTTCCTTGAAGGCCGGATCATCGGTTGAAGGCGTCGATCCCGGCTTTTGCGTCGCAAGGTAGTTTCCGACGGTGTAAGGCGCGACGAAATATCCGTCGGCGAGTCCCTGCATCAACGCGGAGGCACCGAGGCGATTGGCCCCATGATCGGAGAAATTGGCTTCACCGAGCACGAACAGTCCCGGGACATTGGACATGAGGTTATAGTCCACCCAGAGGCCACCCATCGTATAGTGAACGGCCGGGAAGATGCGCATCGGCGTCTCGTAGGCGGACTCATTGGTGATCTCTTTGTAGATATCGAAGAGGTTGCCGTAGCGGGTACGAACCGTATCCGCGCCGAGGCGATTGATCGCATCACTGAAATCGAGATAAACACCGAGCTTAGTCGGACCGACGCCGCGACCTTCATCGCACATGCGTTTGGCCGCCCGGGAGGCGACATCGCGCGGAGCCAGATTTCCGAAACTCGGATAGATCCGCTCGAGGTAATAATCCCGATCTTCCTCTGGAATGTCATTGGGATCCTTTTCGCAGTCTACGGCCTTCTTGGGCACCCAGATACGTCCGTCGTTGCGTAACGACTCCGACATGAGAGTGAGTTTTGACTGATAGTCGCCCGAAACCGGAATGCAGGTCGGATGGATCTGGGTGTAACACGGGTTGGCGAAACAAGCGCCCTTCTTGTAAGCCCGCCATGCGGCGGTCGCATTGGAATTACGCGCGTAGGTAGAGAGGTTAAACACGTTGCCGTATCCGCCGGTCGCCATGACCACACAATCAGCGGCGTGCTTCGTGACTTCGCCGGTGATGAGGTCCCGCACGATAATGCCCTTGGCTTGGCCATCAACGAGGACCAGCTCGAGCATCTCGGAATTGGCGTGAAGCTTCACCCCACCCGATCCGATCATTTTCGACAGGGCGGAGTAAGCGCCAAGGAGGAGCTGTTGGCCGGTTTGACCGCGGGCGTAAAAGGTGCGCGAGACCTGAGCGCCACCAAAAGAACGATTCGCGAGTAGTCCGCCGTATTCACGGGCGAACGGCACGCCTTGGGCGACGCACTGGTCAATGATATTGGCAGATACCTCGGCCAAGCGATGGACGTTGGATTCGCGGGAGCGGTAGTCGCCTCCTTTAACCGTGTCATAAAACAAACGATAAACGCTGTCGCCGTCGTTCTGGTAATTTTTCGCGGCATTGATACCGCCCTGGGCAGCAATGGAGTGAGCGCGACGCGGGCTATCGTGAAAGACGAAACAGTCTACTCGGTATCCCAGTTCCGCCATAGTGGCTGCGGTGGAACCGCCCGCCAAACCAGCGCCAACAACGATTACCTTATATTTTCGCTTATTGGCGGGATTGACCAACTTCATGTTGGCTTTGTAGGTGCTCCACTTCTCCGGGAGATCTCCCGGAGGAATATTCGAATTTAGAGTGGCCATATCAGAAATACGTTAGCGTTGCGCAATGAGTTCGGCGGCAGCAGCAGTGCCAGCGGCAGGTTCAACCAGTCCGGTGAGGATGGCCCCAGGGATCGCCAAGTTTCCGAGGAAATACAGCAGGCAGAAGACCGCGACGACGCGGCGAAGACCGATCTCCCACTTACCATTACGCCACCCGAAGGTTTGAAAAAGCGACTCGGTCCCGTGCCACAGGTGAACACTGAGAAGTCCCACCGCGACGATGTAGAACAAGGAAACGAGAGGATTCGCAAAACCAAGGAACACCATCGAATAAACGTCGTGAACTTCGGTGCCGGCGGTCGCGAGGGGGATACCAAACTCACGCACATCGTGCTGCAAGATGACTGGATCCAAGGTTCCTTTGAAGGTTTCAGACCCCGTAAAGCCCAAGGTAAAGTGCGCCAAGTGATAAAGGATGAAGGCGAGGACCACGAACCCGCTCATGCGCATGTAGCGCGAAGCAATCGAAGCACGTAGCCATTTTTTGACGCCATAGGAAACAGAGCCTTGAGCCGTGCGGCTTTCGATCGTGAGGACGACGGCGGCCCAAATATGAATCGCCACACAAGCCAGTAGAAATAGCCGGATCCCCCACAAAGCGGGACCGAGTCCCTGCACAAAGTGAGCGTAGCCGTTAATCTGATCCGGGTGCGCGAAAATCTGTAGATTGCCAACGAGATGACCGGTAACAAAACCGACTAGGACCAATCCAGTGATCGCCATCAGAAATTTTCGGCCGATGGAGGAGGTAAACAGGTTGCGAAACAGGTTCATCGCAAAAGGTGTAAAAAGTAGAGAAAGTCTAGCCCAACGAGGCCGACAAGAGAGCGAGCAATCTGGAAGCCCCCCCTCCCGATGTAAACGAATCAACCCCGAGAAAGACTGCCTATAAGGCTTGCTGTCATAGCAGAGTAGATACCACCGAGTGGGATAACCTACCCTCACCCCGCAACGGATCACTCAACGAGTGGCTTGAGCAGAGCAAATTTGCCACTGGCCGCCGGGGGAATATGTCGACGTCGGAAAGCAACCACGCGCGCTTGATCGCCCAAAACTGCCGCAATCGCATCGGTCATTCCGGCAGGAGCCGTATGCTCTGCGACATAATGAAAATCCCAGCGGTCGGGTTTGCTTTGAATCAGCGAGTAGTGCCAGCACGTGAAGTCTGTCGGCATGGCTTCATCCACGTCAGTCGGCGAGACGAGGGATCCATCGGCGCGGAAGTGTAAACCGGACTCGCGACCGAGCACTCGGAAACCATGGGCGCGTTTCTGCACGATATCGCCGGTGTGGTAGCGCAATAGAGGCATGGCCTCGCGACCACGGGTCGTGACGATTATCTGGAATGTATCCTCTAATCCGCGATAAGGCACGAGTTCGATGAAAGCATTCGAATCGATCGATTGGGAATTGTCCGCGAAGGCATCACCGACAAACAAGTACCCCGCCTCCGTCGATCCATAGAGATCGACTTGCGGAGCATCGATGACCTCAGCGAAACGGCGGCTATGCTGCAGACTCGCTTTGCCGTAAGTCAGGATCACCGCTTTGACGCTTGGCACTTCGACTTTTCGGCGAGCCAGAGCCCGGGCCAGCAAGGAAAGGTAAATCGGCTCGCCTTCGATGATGTCCGGCTTGACGGCCTGAACCTCAGTGACGATGCGATCCCATTCCGCTTCCTGGAAGACGAACGGATCACTGGTGAGATTGAGATAAACAGTGCCATCCAAGTAACGATTAGGAAATTCGTGATCCTCGTAGGGGCACAGATTACTGGAGCAACCCACTGGGGCCAAAATACACTTGCGATGGGCTTGCCCGACGAACGGCTTCAAAATGGGTGAGGCTTCGTAGGCGCGGGCGGTTTGAGCATCCCACCAACCATCTTCCATGATCACGGTCATGGGACCGGAAGTCGTGCCAGACGTGCTCTCATACTCGAAGCGTTCCTCGGCTAAACCGCGTTCAATTTTGGTGTAGTCCTCAAAAAACGATTCGTGACCATGCTCAACAATGTCGCTTTTGGTTAGGCGCGGGATCTCAGCGTAACAGCTCCATTGCAGCGGTTCATTGTGTAACGGAAACCGTTTACCATACAAAGGACTGCGCTCGTAAATACGTCGTATCTCCTGCTCCAGCGGAGCGGGAATGATATCGGCTAAGGCTGATCCCTGGGTAGCGGGATCGTGGGCAAATTGCGGCGCGGACATACTCAAGATCGGTTAGGTAAGCTGCTCGGAGCCGCAAGTCAAACGGAGGGTCCATCACCACATCGCTGCCGCCACCACGGCTCGAGCAGGAACAGCATGTTCAACATCAAGGCGTGGGTGATTTTTCCTTCTCGCGCCATGGTCAGCACCTCCGCCACCGGAGCGAGCGTGATGGAAAGTTCTTCATCGGCGTCCCAATCGGGTGCCGCGGTCAACTGCACGTCGGGCACGACGATCAGGTGAGCTCGGTTGCTCTGAATCGCGGGATTGGGATGCACACTCCCTAAAACAACCGCATCGGAGCCACGATATCCGGTTTCCTCCGCCAATTCTCGAACCGCAGCGGCGGCGGGATCCTCTCCCGGCTCAATCACACCACCCGGAAGTTCCAAGGAGAGTTGCTGCACTCCAAAACGAAACTGACTCACCAGCACCAACTCACCCTTCGGCGTGACGGGAGCCACCACCGCCCAGTCGGGGGCATCGATGACCAAGAACTCTTTCCCCGCTGCGCGAGACGGATGACGGAACTCACTCGCGCGCACAACGAAAACCCGGGTGTGTAGTAACTCTCGGCTGTTCAAACGCTGCCAGTCGGAAGGGCGATCGGAATTCATAGGGTGTGAAAACAAAATCGCCTCCCTACCAGAAACGGTGGGAGGCGAAAAAATTAAACTTCCAGCGGAGCTTAGTTGCCGGGGATATTCAGGACTTGGCCGATACCAATACGATTCCAGTTCACACCCGGGTTGGCGTTGAGTAGGGCATTGAGCGAGATCCCAGCATTGCGAGCGATCTTCGAACCCGTATCTCCACCTTTAACCGTGTAGGTGCCGGCAGCGGTCGCCGGGGCAGAGGAGCCCGAGGAGCTTTCAGCCGGAGCCGAATTAGCCACTTGTTGAGCGGGTGCCGGTTGAGGATGCATCTCTTCAACAGAGGTGCGAAGTTCGGTGAACGCGTCGCTAAAACTCTTAAAAGCCGCGTTAGTCTCGCCGGCCACCTTATTGATGCGAGCCGTCGCTTCTACGGCGGAGGTCGATGTCTTGCGCAACTCGGTTTCGAGAGCGTCGACTCGATCAGCCACGGCGGACTGTTCAGAAAGTGATTGGTTGATGTTTGAGACCTTCGCCAGCGCAACACCGCCGAGCACGCCGGCAATCAAGCCAACGATAAGAGCGAGGATGGGGAGGTAGCTGAAGGAGTCGTTGTTATCCGAAGAAATGGTATCCATGGCAATTTAGCGAAAACACGATTACGGCCTGACTTCCTCTCTAAGCAAGCCGGTAAATGCACTAGAGGCATGCAAACCAACATCAATTGCTCGAAAGAGTGCCCGATGCGATGAATTCTGGGCGGAATTGACCCCCACTTTCATTTCAGGGGTTCCAGCAGTCGATTGACTGCGTTCTCGATGGTCGGGACGGGGAGATTCGAACTCACGACCTCCTGCTCCCAAAGCAGGCGCTCTACCAGGCTAAGCTACGTCCCGTAACTCGAAGATTTAACAAAGCCAGCTACTCAAACCCGACCTGTCAACTGCCACTTCCGAACTTTCTAAAAAAACAAATCCGATATCGATTCAGATATTCTCAACCAAAGTGATTACGGCGTCTCGAAAGAGATCTCTACGTCGGCTGCCACATCCGCGGCACCAGCGTCGAGCGTGGAGCGCATCAGCATGATGCGTTGGGCCCAGTTTGAAGCAGGGCTGATCGCGTCAATTTGAGTCGCAAGGGCATCGATTTCCTCCGTATTCCCTTCGGAAAGAGCGAGAGCGGCGAGGTGATAGATCGCTTCGCTGCGGATAGCCGCAGCGGCATCGGTGTCATTGGCTAAATTTCGGAGCGAAGATTGTCCCGTAGTCGCCTCTCCGCCTAGGAGTTGCGACATCGCCCGACCCAAATCAACCCGAGCGGCGAAAACGGAGTCAGACAGTTCGGCCGCAGCCGCATCATAACCCGAAAGCGCGGCGCTGTAATCGCCATCAGTAAATGCCTTGTCCGCCATTTGGAGCAACGCCACGCCCGCCAAGACGGTGCCTGAACGATCAGTGGCGAATGCCTTGAGTTTATCATCGGAGTCGGCCGCCGCGAATTCTTCACGGGTGGACTCCACTTGTCCGGCTTCGTAGGCGGCCAATCCACTGCGACCCAAGATGGCCAAAAGGATGACAGCGACCAATCCCAGTAACAGGGAGCGGTTCTTTTCCCAAAACTGACGGACGACCTCTTCGAGTTCAGGAGCCGCAGCCGATTCAAGGTTGGCGACCAGTTCAGGATCGTCTCCAGCAGGTGTGGAAGGGGTTTCGTTTGACTTGGACATGTGTGCGAAAACGACCACCGAAACACAACGCCCGTCCTCCGTAAAGGCAGGATTTGGGTCCAGTAGTAGGATTTCAGGGCTGTTCGTCGTGCACGACGGCCGCGAAGGTTAGACCGGGCGGACGTTTTTGACGTAATCTTGAATCGGTCTCACATCGATCTGTTTCCCCATCTGGGCTTCGATTCCTTGAACCGCCGCGACCGCTCCCATGAGGGTGGTCATGAGGCATACGTTATGGGTATAAGCTGCCGCGCGGATGATATTCTCGTCCTTACGAGGGATCATGCCGCCGGGCGTGTTGATCACGAGATTGATGTCATTGTTCTTCAACATATCGACCGCGGTCGGGCGGCCTTCGTTGATTTTGTGGAGTCGAGTGACCTCCACTCCATTCTCGGACAGCACTTTGGCCGTGCCGCCCGTGGAGAAAATCTTGAATCCGAGTTTGGCGAGACGACGGGCTATATCGACTGCGAGTGGCTTGTCCTCGTCTTTAACGGAAAGAAATACGTTTCCACCGCTGGGCAGTCCGGGCTTGGCCGCGGCTTGAGCCTTGGCGAACGCCACCCCGAGATCGTTGTCCAATCCCATGACTTCACCGGTGGACCGCATCTCGGGACCGAGGGTAATAGTCGCCCCCGGAAAGCGCACAAACGGGAATACCGATTCCTTCACACACCAATGCTTCGGCACGATTTCCTCGGTGAAGCCGAGCTCCTGGAGCGTTGATCCAGCCATCACACGAGCAGCCAGTTTCGCGAGGGGAATACCCATCGCCTTGGCCACAAATGGAACCGTGCGCGATGCGCGAGGATTCACTTCAATGAGGAACAGTTCGTTGTCCTTAATGGCAAACTGGACATTCATCAATCCGATCACTTTGAGCTCTTTAGCGAGAGCGTGGGTCGCATCCCGCACCACCTTCAGCATCTCCTTAGAAAGCGTGTGCGGAGGCATAACCATACCGGCATCACCCGAGTGAACACCGGCATATTCGATATGCTCGAGCATGCCACCAATGACCGAAGTTTTGCCGTCGGAAATACAATCGACGTCGAGCTCGATCGCGTCCTCGAGGAACTTGTCGATCAACACCGGCTTGTCTGGCATCACATCAAAAGCCTGACGCACCACGTTCTTAAACTCGGCTTCGCTGTATACTATGAACATGCCGCGACCACCGAGCACAAACGAGGGTCTAAGCAGGACCGGGAAGCCCACCTCATGAGCTGCCGCGAGCGCGTCAGTCTCAGTCATCGCCGTGCGATTGTCCGGCTGCTTCAGGTTCAATTTAACCAGGATGGCGGCGAAGAGCTTACGATCCTCCGCGGCATCAATCGATTCTGGTGAAGTTCCGATAATGTTGACACCACGGGCCTTAAGGTCGGAAGCGAGGTTCAGCGGAGTCTGGCCACCGAACTGCACAATCACGCCGTCACACTTCTCTTGCTCGTAGATTTCCAGCACGTCCTCGAGCGTGAGCGGCTCGAAGTAGAGGCGATCCGAGGTGTCGTAATCCGTCGAAACGGTTTCGGGATTGGAGTTCACCATCACGGTTTCAAACCCGGCTTCGCGTAGCGCAAAACTCGCGTGCACGCAGCAGTAATCAAATTCGATCCCCTGCCCGATCCGATTCGGCCCGCCACCGAGAATCATGATCTTCTTTTTGTCCGATGGCATCACCTCATTCTCGTCACCATAGCTCGAATAGTAATAAGGCGTGAACGCTTCAAACTCGGCTGCACAGGTATCTACCAGACGATAGGTGGTTTCGATGCCACGCTCTTTGCGAGCGGCCCGAACGGTATCCATATCACTGCCTAGCACGTGCGCCAATTGAGTGTCGCTGAATCCAAATTGCTTAGCGCGCCGAAACTGGACGGTGTCCAAGGTGGCCAAGTTCTGGGTTTTCAGATCCTGCTCCATGAGAAAAATCTCGTGCATTTGGTGCAGGAACCAGCGGTCAATTTTGGTGAGATCGAAGACCTCTTCGATGCTCATACCCGCCAAGAATCCGTAACGCAGATAGTGGACGCGCGCCGCATTTGGAGTGCCCAGTTTTGCGACCAACTCATTGTGGTCGGGAGGCGTATCTTGCCCCCATTTACCACCGCCACCAAATCCGCGAGCGCCGACTTCGAGAGACCGTAACGCTTTCTGCATCGACTCTTTGAAGGTCCGACCAATGGCCATGGCTTCACCGACAGATTTCATCGCCGAGGTCAGTCCTTCGTCCGAGCCGGGGAATTTCTCAAAGGTGAATCGAGGAATCTTGGTAACAACGTAATCAATTGTCGGCTCGAACGAGGCCGGCGTGAGTTGGGTGATGTCGTTGCGTAGTTCGTCGAGCGTATAACCGACGGCGAGTTTAGCCGCGATCTTGGCGATCGGAAACCCCGTTGCCTTCGACGCGAGGGCCGATGAACGCGAAACGCGCGGATTCATTTCAATCACCACCTGGCGCCCCGTGTCGGGATCGAGTGAAAACTGGATATTGGAACCACCTGTTTCGACGCCGATTTCACGGATGACGGCGAAGGATGCATCGCGCATCGCTTGAAACTCTTTATCCGAAAGCGTCATGGCAGGAGCTACCGTGATCGAATCACCCGTGTGGACTCCCATGGGGTCGAAATTCTCGATCGAACAGATGAGCACGCACTGGTCCTTGCGGTCACGCATGACCTCCATCTCGTATTCCTTCCAACCGAGAAGACACTCCTCCACCAGCACTTCGTGCACGGGCGACAGATCTAAACCGTTGGCTACAATGCTCTCAAATTCTTCCTTATTGTAAGCGATCCCGCCGCCAGAACCACCGAGCGTGAAGCTTGGACGAATGATCAATGGCATGGTGCCAATCGTCGCCGCCGCCGCCTTCGCTTCAGCCATGGACTTGACCGTGCGCGATGACGCGACATCCAATCCGATCTTCACCATCGCCTGTTTGAAGAGTTCGCGGTCTTCACCTTTGTTGATCGCCTCGGGCTTCGCCCCGATCATCTCCACGCCATACTTCTCCAGAACCCCCTGTTCGTGCAGTTCCATGGAGAGGTTCAACGCGGTCTGGCCACCCAAGGTGGGCAGGAGTGCATCGGGCTTCTCGCGAATGATGATCTTCTCGAGATACTCTACCGTAAGAGGCTCAATATAAGTAACATCCGCAAACTCTGGATCAGTCATGATCGTCGCTGGATTGGAATTCACCAAGATAACTCGGTAACCTTCTTCTTTCAGCGCTTTGCAGGCTTGAGTGCCGGAATAATCGAATTCACAGGCTTGGCCGATCACAATGGGACCGGCACCTATGATGAGGATGGAGGAGAGATCGTCGCGCTTAGGCATGGCGTAGGCTCAGGAGACGTTTGGATTGCCCCCTGAACTGCGCAAGCGAGAAGTCCCTACATCTGTAGTTTGATCAGTCGAGTTCTGCCTCAGTGACTTCGAGCACACGGGCGGCGATCTCACGATCACTGTGGCAAGCGCGTAAAACCTTGGCAATATAGCTCCGACGCGTTTCGCGCATATAGTCTTCCAGCGAAGCCCAGAATCCAACTTTCTTCAAATTCCCGGCAGCTTATTTCTTCTTCCCGGATTTGGATTTTGAACCACCTGAAATAATCGCCATGTCCGCAGAGAAAACAGTCCGGCGGAGGCCCGCAACTTCATTCCCCACGTCAAAATGCCAATAAACTGTGAAACGACTTCGACCGATTCAAAGAAGGATCTACCTAAAAATCCGTTGGACGACAGGCTTGACGGATCATCAATGACCCCGATGCTTCGCCTTCCCTCGCGCCTGTAGTTTAGTGGTAAAACCTCTGTCTTCCACACAGATGTCGTCGGTTCGATTCCGTCCAGGCGCACCATTTCCCCCCGTATCGCGGGAAATGGGAATGGCAAACCTGCCGTAAACGAGCTCGCGCAAACAACTTCCACGGACCACCTCCAGTGAATATCGTCCTGCTCGAGACCGCCGAGATCGACCGGCCACTCCCCCTGAACGACCCGCGCACCCGACACATTCGCAAAGTCCTGTGTCGTGAAATCGGTGATTCCTTCGACGTCGGTGAGATTAATGGGCCTCGAGGTAAAGCCACGGTCACCGCAATCGACGAATCTGGCCTGCATTTCGATTTCAAATGGAACCAGGGGCACACCCACGCTAGTTTAATCAGACTAGCCATCGGATTTCCTCGGCCTCAAACCGCCCGCGATGTTTTAAGAGACGCGACCACCTTGGGTGTAGCCGAGTTGAGTTTTGTCGCGACCACCCGGAGTGACCCCAATTATGCCGGCAGTTCGCTTTGGTCCGACGGCGAGTGGCGCAGGCAAACGATCACCGGCGCAGCTCAAGCCTTCGATACGTTCCTCCCCGCAGTGCATTGGCATGAACGCCTCGCCGAAGTTCTCGATCGCTGGAGCCAGGAGGGCGTCAACGCGGTCGCCCTCGATCTATACGATTATTCCTCAACGTTGGCCGCACACCTAAAGAGGAATTCCGATACGCCCCCAAACGGGATCCTGATCGGACCTGAACGCGGTTGGGATGACGCTGATCGAGCGCTACTCCAGTCGCACCATATCCCTCGACTCAGTCTAGGAGACCGAGTTCTACGCACCGAAACAGCAGTGACGGTTACTTTAGGTCTACTGCACGCGGCCGCGGTTCGAGCCTGAAGATACCGACCGTCGGCTGTTGCGGGCCTTTGCCAATACGTTTCACGAGTTCGAATCCACGCGGAGTCAAATTCACTTCACCGGGCATCTCAAAAATGACCCGCGGATCGTCTCGATGCCTCAACAAACCCTTCAATGCGGAAAATATCGCCGGAGCTACTTTCTCAATTACTGGATAAGGTGGATCAATAAACACCAAGTCAGGTGCCAAATCCATCGTATCCCAAGGAACCGCGACCGCATCACCGCATCGCACTGCAAGATTCCCCTCATCACGCTGCATGCTTTGGCAAACCGCCGCGATGTTGCGCCGCAACAATTCGAAGGTGCGGCGGTGTTTTTCAACCCAAAGCCCTCCGGATGCGCCGCGACTCAACGCCTCGAGGCCGTAGGAACCGCTGCCCGCGAACAGATCTAGAAACCGGGCTCCCTCTACCCGTCCGCCCAAGCTGGAGAAAACGGCTTGCCGCATACTATCCGTCGCCGGACGGACTGCATCGCCTTTAGGGACGAGCAACGGGACACCTCGGGCTGATCCTCCACTGATTCGCATAACCCGAACGGAAGTCCCCTTACCCCGCTTGGCAAACGTCAATAGCTGGTCAATCCGTCCTAGGGTCGATTCGATAACACTTCCACGCTTCACTCGGCACCGATTTCCACCCAACTTCGCCGACTGGGGTGGCGCAGGTGTCGGCGCCGCTAAGATCGCAAACAACATGGCTTCACAACGTCGATTTCCTAAATCCGATCACTGCGATGGTTTCCGATTTTTCAATCCCGGAACCCACGTAGATCGGTCATTACGGGATATTCTTAAGTGGAAACGCACCTCGCCCGTCACACCTTGGCCCAAAACTGTCGCCATTGACCCTCCTCCGGTTCCGACCACTCCACTCGATGGGACCGTCAGTGCCACCTGGATCAATCACGCCACTGTCTTAATACAATCAAGGCACGCTAATATCCTCACCGATCCCTTGTTTAGCGATCGCACCAGTCCGGTGCAATGGGCCGGCCCCAAACGAGTTCACCCACCAGCCGTCGCGCTCAAGGACTTACCGCAGATTCACGTGATCCTTCTGAGTCACGATCACTACGATCACTGCGACAGTGAGAGCCTCCGTTACTTCGCCAAACTGCCCCACCCACCCATCGTCGTCACGCCTTTGGGTAACGGTAGTCTATTAAAACGTTTCGGGTTCCCAGAGGAGCGTATCATCGAGTTGGATTGGTGGGAGGCCCACGAATTTTCTCACGGATTTCACGTGCGGGCCTCTCCAGCGCGCCACTGGAGCAACCGTCTCTCAGGTCGCCGCAATCGACGACTTTGGTCTGGATTTTATCTTCAGGTGGGTGGTCGCACCGTTTACTACACCGGCGACACCGCTTGGGACGACTACATGTTCGAAGAACTACGCGAGCGCTGCGGAGAACCCGATCTGGCGATCATCCCAATCGGAGCCTACGAGCCCCGGTGGTTCATGGCGGCCCAACACTGCAACCCCGCCGAAGCCGTGCGCATCCACCAAACCGTCGGCGCCAGCAAATCTATCGGGGTGCACTGGGGAGCATTTCAACTCACCGACGAGGGTCGCGATGCTCCGCTGCACGCCCTCGAGGCGGCCCGCGATCAAGCGCTGATCGCACCAGACTGCTTTAATGTGCTGGATCCCGGCGAATCATTGGCCGTCTAACTCGGACGGGCCTCCTCAAACAAGGTCATTTTATCAATCGCAACAATCAGTTGCACCGTGGGAATAATTCGCAGTAGTTAGGACCCTAACTGCATTGTGAACGGCTCCTGTGACTGTTCCTTCGACTAACAAACTAACATCATGATCCTGCGTCTCAATTCTGCTCTGGCAGTATTCGGGGCCGCGTGCCTTTGCGCGGCCACGGCCGCTTCTGTGCAACCTCATGAGACCAATCTGTGGCCGTTGATGGTCACTCGCCCGGCGGATTCCGAAGGTGTTGAACGCTGGAGCTCACTCGGACCACTTCGATTCGGTTCCACCAATGCAGCCGGAGATCGTCTGCAAGGCTTCCGACCCCTGTGGCATCAATTCGATGGGGCCGACGGATCAAAGTCAGTCAGCGTCGCCTACCCGCTCTGGTATCACGTCGCTGACGGGAAATCGGATCGCGAACGGTGGACATTCTTCAATCTCATCAACTCCGATGCGGGCTCAGATCAAGTCGATCGATTCAGTGTGTGGCCTTTCTATTATTCGCGAGATACGGGAGAGGAGGACTCCAGTTACCGCGCGCTCTTTCCTCTCTACGGCGATATCGGGCAACGCTTTGGTCAGGATCGACTTCAATGGCTCCTAGCGCCACTGTTCGTCCGCTACCAAAACAACGATGAGATCACCACCGCCACACCTTGGCCTTTCATAAAATCCATCAACGGTGACGGACATCGCGGATTCGAATTCTGGCCAATCGCAGGACAGCGCGAGGAAATCGGCGTCAGTCAACGGAAGTTCTTTCTTTGGCCTCTCGGATTCCGTAGTAGCAAAAATCTCGATACCGATACTCCCTCGAGTCGATCGGGGTTTCTGCCCTTTTACGCGCAAACCAACTCCCCCGGTTACCGGAGCGAATCCTATGGCTGGCCGTTCTTTGGCTACGTGGATCGCACTTCGCCAGTCCGCTATCACGCGAAACACTTTCTCTATCCGCTTTGGGTGCAGGGCCGCGGCGAAGAACGTTATGTGAATCGCTGGGCACCGTTTTTCAGCCACTCTCGTTCACCCGCCAAGACCCAGACTTGGGTTCTTTGGCCACTTTGGCGCGATCGCGAATGGGACAGCAATCACCTGCATCATCGTCGCCAGCAACTGCTCTACTTCGTCTACAACTCCGAGATCCAACGCAGTCGGCAATCGCCCGATCTCGCTCCCGCCATCAAACGCCATGTTTGGCCGTTGTTCAGTCATTGGGATAATGGCGCCGGGCGCGTGCAAGTGCAGGCCATCAGCCCCATCGACGTCTTTTTTCCTCATCAGGAACGCATGCGTCAAATGTGGTCCCCGCTCTTCGCGTTCTATCGCTTCGATCAAACCTCGCCCGGCGAAACCCGGCATTCGTTTCTGTGGGACGCCATCACGCTAACCGAAAGTTCCGTCGAAGAGCGTCGTGAGTTTCACCTCGGACCTTTGTTTGACTACACCCAAACTCCCGAAGGCAAACGCTGGGGCTTCTTCGCTGGGCTGCTGAGTATCGAACGCAGCCACGCTGGCAGCCTCACCGCCTCCAGCAAAGCCAGATTCCTTTCCCGTCGATGACCCGCATTAACAATTTCTTCGAAGCCTTCGGTGCCGGCGTCATCATGACGTGGCGCGCGTTTGCTATGCTACCAGCCGCTCCGCGAATTCTCAAACGAATCGCTGAACAGGGCTTTCTCATCGGCTACACCTCGATGCCGATCATCGCCATTTTGTGTTTTTTCATTGGTTCCGTTCTGGCTATCCAAGCGGGTATCAGTTTACGCGAATTTGGAGCCAAGGAATTCATCGGCGCATTGGTCGGTGCATCGATGGCCCGCGAGCTGGGTCCCGTGATGGTCGCCATTATCCTCGCCGGTCGCGTCGGGAGTGCGGTCACCGCCGAGCTCGCATCAATGCGAGTAAATTCTGAGATCGATGCTCTCACCACGATGAACATCCCTCCCGAACGACTACTCGTATTGCCTCGGCTGCTCGCGGTTATCCTGGTAATGCCGGTGCTCACGATGATGGCTAATCTCGTCGGTTGGTTCGGCGGTGCAATCGTCTGCGAATACGTTGATTTCATCGGACTCTCGGCCAACGAGTTTTTTCGTAATCTGCAAGCCTATATGAAATTCAGCGACGTCACCGATGGTCTGATCAAAGCGGAAATCTTCGGGATCGTAGTCATGATCATCTCCTGTAATACCGGCCTGCGAACCCGAGGCGGTCCACGCGAAATTGGTCTCGCCGTCACCAAAGCGGTGGTGCTCTCGCTGATCGCGATTCTTACGCTCGATTACTTCATCACCAAACTGCTCGCCTGACACCATGGCTTCTCCTCGAAAATCTTGTATTCAACGCGAAGACCGCAGTCCTGCCTCGGTCAACGTCGATGGATTGTCCAAAACCTACGGTCAGCAGGAGGTCCTGCGCGACGTTAGTTTCAAAGTCGAACCCGGCGAAATCTTCGTGATCATGGGCCCGAGCGGTTCGGGCAAATCGGTGCTCCTACGCCATATCGCTGGACTCGAAGTGCCGACCCGTGGCGCGCTGGACATCAATGGCCTCAGTCCGACCGAACCGGAGACCCGTAACCAATTTGCCCTCGCCCTCGTTTTCCAATCCGGCGCATTGCTCAACTCGTTGTCCGTCTACAACAATCTCTCGCTCTATCCCCACGAACATCAGCTTTGCTCCAAAAAGGAGATCCACGATCGGGTGATGCGGGCGTTGCAGATTCTCTCCATCGAACACGCCGCCAAAAAAATGCCCGCGGAACTGTCAGGTGGCATGCGCAAGCGGGTCGCGATTGCCCGCGCATTGGTGATGGAACCGCAGCTCATGCTCTACGATGAACCCACCAGCGAGTTGGATCCCATCATGGCGGCGACGATCGCCGAAATAATCGCTACGTTGCGCGAGGAATACGCGGTGACGAGTATCGTGGTTTCCCACGATCGCGACCTCTCCCTCACCATCGCTGATCGAGTCGCGCTGATGCAGAATGGCCAGATCCACTCCATCGCGCCCCCCGCCGAGTATCGGCAAGCAACCGATCCGCTGATCACCGAATTTCTAAATCCCCAAATCAATCTACAGAATCCCCGCTTCAAAACACTGGAGGCAACATCATAAACAACGCACAAATGTCAGCCCGCGTCGGGCTGTTCTTCCTACTCGGACTGGCCCTAATCTGGATCACCCACGAGTCGCTCAACGGCAACCGGCTCAACGATGATGCCGCCTACGAACTCACCGCTCGATTCGCCACCATCAAAGAACTCAAAGCTGGTGACGATGTCCGACTAGCCGGCGTTGGCGTCGGCATAGTTAAGGAGACTCGACTCAACGGTCGTCATGCCGAGGTTGTGATGCAAATTACCGATGGCGTCGAAGTCCCGGAGGACTCCGTCGCGACAATCGCGATGTCGGGACTCCTCGGCAGTAACCACGTCTCGCTCACCCTCGGTCGTCCTGACACTGCGGCGCTCTCTGCTGGGAGCACCATGCGCTCGGAAGACACTCCCGATTTGAACACGGTCATTTCTCAAGTCGGTGAGATCGGCCGTAAGGTCGAACAGGCCCTCACTCAATTCACCGGTGCGCTCGGCACGGATGGTTCCCAGGACAGTCTGATGGGAAAAATGAACGCTCTGCTCGATGACAATCGGAAGAAGATCGAAACCATCACCACCAACATGGAGATCGTGACCTCCCGCTTGAAAGACGGCGAAGGCACCCTCGGTAAACTCTTCACCGAAGAGGATGGCTACAATGAACTGATCGCGGCGATTGCCGACATTCGTTCCGCGGCCAAGTCCGCCAATACCTTTATGAGCGAAGCCGAAACCATGGTCGCTCACCTCAAAATCGGCGAAGGCACTCTGGGCACGCTGCTCTACGACGAGGAAGCGAGCGCAAACCTGAAATTAACGATGAGCAATTTGCACGAGCTGTCCGACAAGTTGAACAGCGGTGAAGGCACTCTCGGGCGCTTGATCAACGACGACAGTCTTTATCTCGAAGCCCAATCTACGGTGCAAAAGGTAAACCGCGCCGTCGATGGATTGGCCGACCAAGGCCCCATCACCGCCGTGGGAGTCGCGGCGAATACGTTGTTCTAGATCGGGGATTAATTTCAGAGTGATCCGCTAGCCGCGCGGATCATTGCTTAACCGCTTCGAACTTCCACGTAACATTGGTCCGACCTGTCGTTTTGGCCGTGCCGGCCCAAACGATATCGCCGGCCTTATTGCGTTTTACCGTGCCGCGATGTTCCACCCGTTCTTCCTTCCGGTTTACCCAACGATAGGTGGTGATCCAAACGCGCCCCGTCTTGAGACTATAGTAACCGCGTTCAGGCCGAGGTTTGGTCGACCATTTCATGAAGAAGTATCCATCCGCCCATTTACTTTTTCCTGAAGTTGCCCGTAGAATATTGAAGTTGGGTTTGTTCGATGGATAGAGCAGTGACGGGCTCATATCATCCATCTGCCAATTACCGGCCAGTTCGTCTGGCACCTGCGCGGCGAGAGGGCTGGTCGCGGTCAATAATCCTGCGATCAGGCCAAGCATTGCGGTGGTGAAACGGTGAGGCGCAATTCTCATGGGGATATCTTTACAAGTGAGAGGGGGGTTGTCTCGGGAAATTTTCCTCCAATTCTGCAGGCCCCTCTACAAGCACATATTTGCCATCGAAGAGGGTGCTCCAACTCACGCGACTATCAGCGCTCACTTCCCAGTGTTGGCGCACGCTACCATCGGCGTTAGGTGTCCAGGTGATGCGATCTATCACGGTTTCACCGTTGGGATTAACCCGTTCGCCGGAGAGAATCATCTGTCCGTCATCGTCGAGGCCACCAACGAGGTGGAGCGCCGTGCCCGAATTATCCACCCAGAATTGCTCCCAGCGCTTCTTGCCCGCATCGTAGCTGTTGTAGCTGTGCCCGGCAAATAGCCCAGGGGTGGTGTAGTTCTCCCGCACCACTCGGCCAACGAGGATCGACTTAATATCATTATGGCCGGCGATCTTCCCGTCGGGCGTCGTCACCTTCCAATGGCCCACCCAAAAATCAAATTGATTGGACTCGTCAGGAACCGGCGGGAGCTGCTGAGCAGAACTCACCAGCGCTGCCACCGTAATACCAAGAAAAAAGGGTAAACGCATGATGCGTTTACCCTTCAGAAATGAGCGAATTTTACGAGCTAGAATCAGATCTTCGGGCCACCCTGGGCGATATGCCGGGCGCGAAGTCTAAGTCCGTTCAAACGAATGAAACCCGTAGCATCGTCCTGGTTATACCAGCTTTGAATACCTTCCATCGATGCGATGTTTTCGTCGTAGAGCGAATACTTCGATTTCGTGCCGCACGTGGTGATGTTGCCCTTGTAGAGCTTCAAACGAACTTTTCCCGAAACGAACTTCTGACTGTCATCGATGAACGCCTGCAACGCCTCGCGTTCCGGAGTGAACCAGAAACCATTGTAAATCAGTTTGGCATACTTGGGCATGAGCTCATCGCGCAAGTGCATGAGATCGCGGTCCATGGTCAGAGCTTCGACCTGACGATGACCGTGCATGAGAATGGTTCCGCCTGGAGTCTCATAGACGCCGCGGGACTTCATCCCGACAAAACGGTTTTCCACGATGTCGACGCGACCGATGCCATGCTTCCCACCCAAGGTGTTGAGTGTCTTCACCACTTTACCGGGAGACATCTTCTTGCCGTTCACGCGGACGCAGTCGCCCTTTTCAAAATCGAGTTCTAAGTATTCGGCCTTGTCAGGGGCGTCCTCCGGATCAGCCGTTAACTTGAACATGCCTTTGTTGGCCTTCGTCGTCGGGTCAAACCAGGGATCTTCGAGAATTCCCGCTTCGTAGGAAATATGCAGAAGGTTCCGATCCATCGAGTAGGGCTTCTTGGTCGACGCCTCGACGGGAATCTTGTGCTTCTTGCAGTAAGTGATCATCTCGGCGCGGCCTGGAAAGTCGGCGCGGTAATTAGCCATCCGCCAAGGCGCCATGATGGTGAGATCGGGAGCGAGTGCCATGTAGGCGAGTTCGAAACGACATTGATCGTTTCCTTTGCCCGTCGCTCCGTGGGCGAGTGTATCCGCGCCTTCCTTACGGGCGATTTCGACGTGAGCCTTGGCGATCAAGGGACGAGCGATCGAAGTGCCCAAGTAGTATTGGCCTTCGTAAATGGCATTGGCGCGGATCATCGGGTAGATGTATTCGCGAGCGAATTCCTCCACTAGATTGAGCGTGTAGTGCTTCGAGGCACCGGTTTTACGGGCCTTTGCGCTCAAGCCCTTGAGCTCTTCCTCCTGCCCAACATCGGCAGCATAGGTGATAATTTCAGCTCCGTAAGTTTCCTTGAGCCATTTAACGACGACGGAGGTGTCTAGACCACCAGAGTATGCGAGGACGATTTTCATGCGTATATAAACGCCTGTTCTACGGGTTCCGACCAGTCAGGGGCAAAGTAAAACCCTCGTGCGCTAAAACTAGGTAAAGATAACGCTCCGGAGCATTAGGAACTTGGGCTAAACGCGAATCCGTTTCATCTCGAATACATCAGCCATTTTAGTCATGTCAGCCCATTCCCTCAAAATGCATTCGACCCAAACCAAACATCGAGCTTTCACGTTGATCGAGATAATGGTGGTTGTGGTCATCATCGGTTTATTGGCCGCGATTACGATTCCGGCTTTCCAACAGATCCGCCTCCGTTCGCAGGTGAGTTCGTTCGCCAACGATCTCAGAATTGCCGGTAACGCCTTCGAAACGTTCGCCACCGAAAACGGAACTTGGCCATCCGATGGCATATCCGCGATTCCAAATTCAATGAACGGCTATTTGAGCCTCAGTAAATTCAACGCCCCCACACCGCTAGGCGGGGTCTGGGACTGGGACTATCAGCAATTCGACGTGACCGCCGGGTTGTCCGTGCGGAGCCCAACCGCAGATATCGCCACCATGACAAAAGTGGACGAATCGATCGACGACGGTGATCTGACCACCGGAAGCTTCTTAGCTAGAAGCGGAGGATATATCCTGGTGCTAGAGAACTAGGTCTCTCCCTCAGGCCCGCGCTTGTTGGGCGAGGACAGCCATGATCGCTTTCTGGGCGTGAAGCCGGTTTTCCGCTTGGTCGAAGATGATGCAACGATCGTGATCGAGCACCTCCTGCGCAACCTCCTCGCCCGGGTGGGCCGGAAGACAGTGCATGAAGAGTGCATCCGGTTTGGCCGCTGCGAATAAATCCGCGGTAACCTGATACGGAGACATCTGAGCGATTCGCGCCTGAGATTCCTCTTCTTTGCCCATGCTCACCCATACATCGGTATAAACAACATCGGCATCGCGAACCGCCTCAAAAGGATCGGTCGTGAATTCGTAGACATCACTAAAGCCCTCTGCTTCGGCAACGGCCTTAAACTCCGCTGAAGGTTCGAACCCAGGGGGGCCAGACAGCGCGATTTTCATGCCGAATAGTCCCGCACCCAATATCCAGGAGTTTGCCATGTTGCAGGCAGTATCACCGAGAAAGGCTATCTTGCGGCCCTTCAGCGAACCCAGCAAATCGCCATCCGGTCCGACCCAACGTTCCGCCATGGTAAAGGCATCGGTGTAGATCTGACAGGGGTGCAAGAAGTCGGTCAGCGCATTGATGACGGGCACGGTCCCCGCGGCGGCGATTCGCTCGACATCGCTGTGATCGTGGGTCCGCACGATCAGTCCGTGCACAAAGCGCGAAAGCACCTTTGCGGTGTCCTCAATTGATTCACCCCGGTCCAACTGAATATCATTCCGGTTAAGGAACATGGGGTTGCCTCCGAGCTCGTGAATACCGACTTCGAAGGACACCCGCGTGCGCGTGCTGGATTTAGAGAAAATCAGGGCCCACGTTTGGTTAGCCAAAACCGGTGGGGTATGACGGCCGCGCTTGGCTTTAAAATCGCGAGCTAGGGCGAACACCTCCGCCACTTCAGGGGGACTCAGGTCGGTCTCTTTGAGGAAGTGTTTCATAGGGAAAAGAGGATCAAATTAGGAAATAACGGTCCGGTGCGGCCAGATTAAAAGGGGCTGCCTTAAAATCGTCACAACTCGGACGGACGAGCCACCCGGCCCACTTCAATGCGCATCTTCATCAGGCGGACTAACTCAGGGCGTTCCGCCGCCAGATCCTGTTGCTCATACGGGTCTTCGTAGAGATTGAAGAGCTCCATTGATTTGCCGGCCTCGACATAGGCTTTCCATTCCCCAGCTCGAACCGCTTGGGAAAACAGCTTCTGCTCCGACCCTTTGCAAAACTCCCAATACAAAAATGGATGCTCAGTCTGGGCGAGCGGCCGGCCCAAAAGCGTCGGCATCATCGAAATCCCATCGACCGCTGCCGGCACGGGCTGACTCAATAACTCCGCGACGGTGGGCACGATGTCCTGAAACGAACTGATATGATCCGATGAGGCGCCGGCCTCAATCGTGCCGGGCCAGCGAGCCAATAACGGAGCCCGAATGCCGCCTTCATGCATGTCACGTTTGTGTCCACGCAAACCTCCGGAGGAATTCCAGAAACTCGGATCGTGGCCGCCCTCGAGATGCGGACCGTTATCGCTGGTGAAGAGAATCACCGTATCTTCGTCGATGCCGAGATCAGTCAATAGCTGGAGGATAGCTCCGACTTGATTGTCCAAGTTCTCCATCATCGCCGCGAATCCGGCGATCGGGTTCTGCACGTCTGGACAGTCTTCATCGCCCGCGCGATATGTGCCGACGACATCATCGAACTGCGGTAAAATTTTGCGCCACTTCTCGTGCAACTCAGTCGGGGCATGCATCGCCGCATGCGGCACCGCGGTCGGGATATAGCAGAAAAACGGCGTATCAGATTCCGCATTTTTGCGCATGAAATCCGTGGCACGATCCATGATCAAATCATGAAGGTAACCACCAGCGGGATTCGGCAGCTCCTGGCCATTTTCAACATACGTGGTCGGATAATACGTGTGAGCAATGGTCTGACTTTTCCATCCCACAAACTCATCAAAACCATGCGCCAACGGATTATTGTCTCCGGGCACGTGAGTATGGCCCAATCCCCATTTACCAAATGCTCCAGTGGCATAACCGGCGGCCTTGAATAGTTCAGGTAACACGATCTTCTCCGGATCCAAGGAAGCTCCCACTTCTCCCGACAAATTGCCGCGGATGTAACTTCGACCAGAACTTATTCCAGTCATCAAAACGGCCCGTGACGGAGAGCACACGGTGTTCCCTGAATAGTGATCCGTAAATTTAAGTCCCTCGGAAGCCAGGCGATCGATATGGGGCGTGCTCAGCTTCGTTTGCCCGTAACTAGAAAGATCCCCGTAGCCCAAATCATCTGCCATAATGAGGATCACATTGGGCGACTTGGCGTTAACACCGACCAGCCCACCAACGAGCGCTAGAACAAGGGTAAATAGAAACCGAATACGGGGCATGGCAGAACAGAGTGAGGGGTGGCCTAACACGGAAGACTCCGTGAATTGAGAGTCTGCAAGGTTTCAGAAACACCACCCCGTGGCAACGTCTCTTACCCTGCAGCCAAAACGCGCCGGAAAATCTCAACCGACTCCGTCAGTTCTTCCGCCGTCGCGTTAAGCGGAGGCAGTAACCGAACGACGTTGCCCCCAGCGGGAGGAGCCAACATTCCGGCGGCGCGCAACTTGCCCACCCAACCGAGCGCGTCTCCGGCCATTTGTAGACCCACCAAATACCCGAGGCCTTTTAGGCCGACCACATGTTGAGGAAATTCGGCGACCAATGCCTTGAGCTGCTCATGCCAGGCGGGAGTGAGTTGTTGCACGCGGGCCAGCAGATCTTCCTGTTCCATGACATCGAGCACCGCCAAAGCCGCGGCGCACGCCAACGGCGTTCCGCCAAACGTGGAGCCGTGCGATCCGGGCTGAAAAAGTTCGGCCGACGTCTCGCTTATCCAAATCGCGCCAATGGGAAAACCTCCGCCGAGACCTTTGGCCATGCCGATCGCATCGGGCCGCACATCGGCGTGTTCAAAGGCGAAGAACGCTCCCGTGCGCCCGATCCCACACTGCACCTCATCGAGCATCAGCAACAGATTGTGTTTCGTGCACAGCGCCCGCAGGCCCCGGAGAAATTCGGGAGTCGCCGGATTGATACCGCCCTCGCCCTGCACCGTCTCGAGGAAGATCGCCGCGGTGTCTTCGTCGATCAGATCGGCGAAGCTCTGGAGATCGTTGAGTTTCCCGAAAGAGAAACCGTCCAACAAAGGTCGAAACCCCTGCTGGATCTTCTCTTGGGGCGTAGCGCTCATGCCGCCAAACGTGCGCCCGTGAAAAGCATTTTCCGCGCCGATGACTTTGAAGCACTTGCCCTCTACTCCGCCAGATTTACGAATGCCATGCAGTCGCGCGAGCTTGAGCAAACCATCATTCGCCTCGGCTCCACTGTTGCAAAAAAACAACCGACCCGGCCCCGCCCGGGCCACCAGTCGCCGGGCAAGTTCACCTTGCAACGGGTTGCGGAAAAGATTGCTCGTATGAATCAACTCGCCGGCTTGGCGTTGCACGGCCTGCACCCATTTCGGATGGCAGTGCCCAAGCACGCTCACCGCAATTCCTGAAGTGAAGTCGAGGAACGACTTCCCTTCGTCGTCCCACACTCTGGCTCCGCGCCCTCGAACCAACGTCAGCGGGGCGCGCCCGTAATTATTGAGCACGTGGGCGTCGTAGAGGTCGACGGTGTTGAGGCGCGTAATTTCAGAACTCATATCGAATCATCAGAGAACGGACCAGATGGCTCATCCGTCCAATCGAATTCTTACTCCGATCGCCAAGTCGACCAATCAACCGTGCACAATCTCAGTGCCGATACCGCGATCGGTAAATATCTCGAGCAACAATGCATGGGGCAATCGACCATCGATGAAGTGAACCCGGTGCACTCCATCTTGAAGCGCGCGCATCCCACCGCCGACCTTCGGCCGCATACCTTTGCTGATTACACCGGTTTCCTTGAGTCCTTCGACTTGAGAGATCTTGAGCGTCGAGATGAGGGAATCGAGATCGTCAGGATCACTCAACAATCCCGGAACGTCACTCATGTAAACCAACCGGCGAGCGCGCAAGGCACTGGCTACTCTTCCGGCAGCCATGTCGGCGTTGACGTTGTAGGGATGACCATCGTGATCCAAAGCCACCGGCGAGACCACCGGAATCAATCCCTCGGCGATCGCCTTTTTGATCAATTTCACCTTCACCTCGGTGACTTCGCCCACGTAGCCCAAATCAATCGGGTCACCCTCATCGCTTTGTTCGAGTTTGCGGCAACGCAGCACTTCATCACCCGGCAACCCATGAGGTTTGCCTTTCGCCTCCTTGATCGCCGTGCACACATCCGGATTAACCACTTCGTTGAGGGTAGATCGCACGATCTTAACGGTCTCGGCATCCGTCACGCGCATCCCGTTGATAAATTTCGCCTGCAAACCCGACTTCGTCATCGCTCGCGTGATCGCTTTGCCACCGCCATGCACGACGACGGTGTTGATGCCACACGCGGCAAAAAAGGCGATGTCGTAAGCCACCCGGCTTCGCACGCTCGGATCTGGATCGTCCATGAAACTCCCCCCGTATTTGACCACAAACGTAGACCCTCGGAAGCGTTGGATATACGGCAGGGCTTCTAGCAGCACCTCGGCCTTGGCGGTGATCTCATCCATATTCATGACATTATATTGCTTGAGGATGAGCTAAAGGAGCGTCGGGCGGAGACGCAGGATTCGTGCTTAGAATCGGACATTAGATAGATACGGAAAGCTGGCGATTATGGTTATCCTACCCGGCATTTCCACGTAAATCTGATATTCAATTATAATTCGAAGCAGAATCAGCTTCACACAACGCCCATCGGACCCCAGTTGTGCCGAGTGCCAAGCACCGATCTGATCTTCTCTAATCGCGACGAACACCTCACCTGGTTGCGCGAACAATCCGTCTTACCGCCAGGATTCAAGGTCGGCACCACCACGTTTGATTTCACTCCGCAGGAGGCGCTTAAGCCGGCCCGGATGACGCTGACATTGATCGCACTCGATGAACCCTCCGCCGATTTTGGGGCGGTCTTTACCCAAAATGCATTTCCGGGTGCACCGGTCATCATCGGTCGCCAACGATTGGACGAACCCACGATGGGCGCATTGGTGATAAATAATAAAATCTCCAACGTTTGCGCCCCCGACGGCGTCGCCACCTCCGAACAAATTTGCGCCGCGACCGCTGAAACACTGAAACTGAAACCCGGCCAGGTTTTCCCCAGCTCCACCGGGGTAATCGGATGGCGACTGCCGGCCGAGGCCATGATTGCCGCCCTGCCCGCCGCAGATTTAGCCCTGCAATCGGAGTCGATTCTTCCTGCGGCCGAGGGAATTGTAACCACCGACCTCTATCCCAAAGTCCGATCCACCCAAATTGGCGAAGGTCGCATCGTTGGCATCGCCAAGGGAGCCGGGATGATCGAACCGAATTTGGCCACCATGTTGGTTTATGTGCTCACCGACATCGCGATTCCCCGGGATGTGCTGCGGGCTGAACTGACCCTGGCCGTCAATGAGAGCTTCAACCGGATCAGTATCGATAGTGATACGAGCACTTCGGATACCGTGGCAGTCGTTTCCAGTGGCCAAGTCGAAGGGGTCGCACGCTCCGATTTCGCCACAGGACTACGCCAGGTCTGTCGTGATCTAGCCGAAGACGTCGTGCGCAACGGCGAAGGCGTGCGTCATGTCATCCGCGTTTTCGTGCAGGGTGCTCCGGATACAACATTCGCGACCCAGCTTGGCCGTGCCGTGGTGAATGCCCCTCTTTTCAAATGCGCAATTGCCGGTAACGACCCGAATGTAGGTCGACTGGTGCAGGCCATCGGCCGTTTCGTGGGCAACTCTGCTCAGCCGATCGATGTCAGCCCGATGCGGCTTTCGATCGGAGGCATCGAGATCTTCGCCAACGGGGAATTTATGCTGGATCCGGCTAAAGAGGTCACCCTCCAATCCCATCTCGAGGCCGCTCAACTCTATGCCAGCCAACCCACCGAAAACGGGGTCTTTCTCCCACCCGTTGACTATCCGACCCACGAGCGCTGCGTAGAGATTGAGATCAATCTCGGAGTAGGCACCGCCGAAGCGATCGTCCTAGGTGGTGATCTGACGCACGAATATGTCACAGAAAACGCTGACTATCGTAGCTGAAGTCACGCGGTAACCGGCGTCCCCGTCTACCCACAATCGCCCACCGCTCTCAGTGTCACGTATTACGTGACAATCGTGGCTGCGGTAACGTTGGACGTTTTCGAGTAGAAGAAGACCTCGATTTTCAGCGCGAACGAATAATGGAGTGATCGATTCTGCCGTGGTCGGAGGGCGAGTTGCCCAACAGGCACAAAAAAACCGCCTCGATAACGAGACGGTTTTGAAAGTGTGAGCTCTGAAGGCGAATTAACGCTTGGAGAACTGGAAGCGCTTACGAGCACCAGGTTGACCAGCTTTCTTACGTTCCTTCTGGCGGGGGTCACGTTTGAGGTGACCGGCCTTCTTAAGGGTAACGCGAAGCTCGCCATCCATCTTCTCGAGGGCACGAGCGACACCGTGAGCAACCGCACCGGCTTGACCAGCAGTTCCGCCACCGCGCACATTGGCAACGATATCGATCTGGTCTTTCATCTCAACGGTGAGAAGAGGAGCGAAGGCCGCCTTGCGGAAGTTCTCGTGGGCGAAGTAAACTTCGAACTCACGGTCGTTGGCGGTGAACTTGCCGGTGCCGGCAGTGATGCGCACTCGGGCGGTAGCAGTCTTGCGACGGCCAGTTGCGGCGAAAATGGTAGTGGTTTCAGCAGTCATAGGTGACTATTAAATCGGGAGCTCAGTCGGGTTTTGCGCCACGTGAGTGTGCTCAGGACCAGCGAAAACGCGAAGTTTCTTGAGCATCTGACGGGCGAGACGGTTCTTAGGGAGCATGCCTTTGACAGCGTGCTCAATAATGAATTGTGGATTGCGTGTGCGTTGCTCAGTGAGGGAGCGGTAGCTTTCGCCACCTACGTAGCCGGAAAAGAACATGTATTTCTTCTGTTCGTCCTTTTTACCGGTCACGACGAACTTCCCAGCGTTGACTACAATGACGTAGTCGCCGGTATCGACGTGTGGTGTGTAAGTGGTTTTATGGCGACCGCGCAAGACATTGGCGATCTTCACCGCCATGCGGCCAAGAACCTGCCCCTCGGCATCGATAATATGCCACTTGGGTTGCACTGTTTCCTTTTTGGCGAGGAATGTTTTCATGGGAAAAGGCGCTGATTGCTAGGTTTTGCAGAGGGGCTGTCAACCCGCATTTGATAAGTCGAAAAAAAATCCCGGCCTCACCCAGAGGCGAGGACGGGAAATTGAGAAATTATTTTTTTGAGCAGACTTAGAATCCGACGCTCAAACCAACGATAACGTAGACGAATCCATCTTCAGTGCCGGCACCGATGTCATTATCAGCGTAAGCAACGCCGAGATAAGAACCGGCAACATCATTAAGAGCGTAGTTGAGCGTAGCACTCATGCCATAATAGTTGTAATCACCTCCGCCATTAACGCTAACGGTACCAAAGTTGCCTCCGATGTCGAAAGTCGAGGTGTCCGTCATTTCGAAACTGTAAGCCAGATCGAATTGGAAGGTGGAAGCTTCGAGGTCGATGTCATGGTAGAAGTAGCCTGATCCGCTGAACCCACCGCCGAAGTCACCAGCAATGCCCACAAAGGGCTCAAAGGTGGAACTTCCGCTCGGGAGCTCGGGATAGTAGTAATACGCGGCACCGGCATCAACTGACCACGTGTCGCTCAACGCCCAGCCGTAGCCGAGGTAGAAATCGAATTCGTTGGCCACGCCAACCCCGGTAACCGGCTGGCTGGTCCATACGCCGGCGTAGAAGTCGCCCGTAGCGAATTCGATGGAAGGTTGAATGGACTCCTCAGCGAGCCCGACACCACGGAAAACATATTCCGTGACATAAGGGAAATCCATCGTGATGGAATAGTCGGAACCCTCTTGGGCACCGAGGTTCGCGCCCGACACGGCGGCAGCGAGGACAATAGCAGCAATTTTCTTCATTTGTGTTAGTGGTTTGTAGTTACTTGGTATGTCTCTGGGGCCCAGCAGAGGCCGGTCAGCTTAAATGAATAAGATTCATGGATAAATCCACCAACCTAAAAATTTAACCTGGTCCAAAGAACGACATCCAAGCAGCAGGCTCCGGGCCAACTTTACCTTTCACATGAATAAAATCACTTTTTGCGCCGCAATCCTCGCTTCGATCGGAGTCGCCCTCGGCGCTTTTGGCGCCCACGCCCTCAAGGACACCCTCCTCGAATCCGGGACGACAGACACTTGGAAAACTGCCGTGTTTTACCACCTAATACACGCTGTAGCGGCCTGGGCGTTGTTCCTCGCCTCCCCTACGACCCAACGACGTCTCGCCAAAGCTGCTACCGCTTGGCTCATCGGTATCATTTTGTTCAGCGGGTCGTTATACTGCCTCGCTTTAGACGGCCCCCCCTGGCTCGGTCCCATCACCCCACTCGGAGGACTGGCGCTCTTGATCGGATGGCTCTTGGCCGCTCGGGCGGCTTGGTCGACGCCTAACATTCCAACCGATGATTGAGCTACCGCATAGACTTCAGCCCGTTTTAGAGGCGATTAGACCCATCGGACGGCCCCGACTGGTTGGAGGCTGCGTGCGCGACCATCTACTCGGACGCCGGGCCGGGGATATCGATATCGAGGTGGCGGGAACGACCTTCGACGAACTCTTAAAAGCACTGAAGCCTTTTGGGCCCACCGATGTGGTAGGACGCAGTTTTGGAACCATTAAATTGCGACTAGATCAAACGGTCACCGATTTCTCACTTCCAAGGAGAGAATCAAAAACGGGAGCCGGACATCGTGGATTCAAGGTCGAACCCGATCCCCACCTCAGCGATGAGGAGGCAGCGGCGAGACGAGATTTCACGATCAACGCCATCGCTTGGGATCCGATTGAGACCCGGCTGATCGATCCATTCGGAGGACAAAAGGACCTCGAGCGAAAAATCCTGCGCCACACGAGCCCCGCATTTATCGAAGATCCTCTCAGAGTTTTGCGAGCAATGCAGTTAGCGGCGCGACTCGACTTCGAACTCGCCCCTGAAACGGCCGAGTTATCTCGATCAATATCAGCCGATTTTGCTGAACTTCCGCTGGAGCGAGTTTGGGGCGAATGGGAAAAATGGGCAACATTGAGCACCAAGCCCTCCCGGGGCATTCACGTATTGATTCAGACCGGATGGCTCGCGCATTTTCCCGAAATCGCCGCACTCGTCGGCGTCGAGCAAGAACCGGAATGGCACCCCGAAGGCGACGTATTTAACCACACTTTGCATTGTCTGGATGCGTTGGCGACCGATCCGGAGTGGATCCAATCTTCCAGCGAGAGACGGCAATTGCTCAGCTTTGCGGTGCTCGCTCATGACTTCGGTAAACCCGCGACTACGGAGCGCGTCGAAAAGCGGGGGCACATGCGTTGGACGAGTCCTCGGCATGCCATCGTCGGGCTAGAACCCACCGATTCATTCTTAGGGAGAATCGGAGCTCCCAATCGGGTCGCGCCTGTCGTGAAACCTTTGGTGCAATACCATTTGGCCCATCACGACGCCGGCGATCACTTACCGTCCGATAGCCAGATTCTTCGGCTAGCGCGCAAGCTCGTCCCAGCCAACCTGCAAGACCTTTTGATGGTCATGCGGGCCGATTGTCTCGGCCGCCCCCCCCGCGAGGATCCTGACACTCTCGAACGAATCGCTCTGATCGCGAATCGAGCCCAAGAGCTCTCCGTCGCCGACCAAGCCCCTCAGCCGCTCCTCGAGGGGCGTCACTTGATCGAAAAAGGACTCACTCCAGGCCCTGAATTCAGCTCAATCATCGCGGCAGCCTACGAAGCTCAGCTCAACGGCGACTTCGACAGTCTAACGGAAGCGCAAGATTGGTTGGATTCTCATTTGAAGAACTGACGCGACTAACTTAGGATCCGATTCTCATGGCTAACCAACTCGATCGACTCAAAGCCCTCACCACTGTCGTCGCGGATACCGGCGACTTCGAAAGCATGAAGGCTTTCACCCCTCAGGATGCGACGACTAATCCATCGCTGATTCTCAAAGCCGCCGCCTCTCCGGCCTACGCTGCGCTCGTCGACCAAGCTATCCAGCAAGCGGGAGCAGGAGCCTCCATGGATGCAATCATCGATCGTCTGCTGGTGACATTCGGCAAAGCGATCCTCGAGATCGTGCCAGGCCGGGTCTCCAGCGAAGTCGACGCCCGACTCTCTTTTGACACCCAGGGCACGCTCGAACGCGCCCGTGGCCTCATTGCCCTCTACGCCGCAGAGGGTATCTCGAAAGACCGGATATTGATCAAAATCGCTTCGACCTGGGAAGGCATCAAAGCCGCCGAGATTCTCGAGCAAGAGGGGATCCATTGTAACCTCACACTCCTGTTCTCCTTCGCTCAAGCCGTGGCCTGCGCCGAAGCCAAAGTTCAGCTCATTTCCCCGTTCGTAGGCCGCATTCTCGACTGGCACAAGAAAGCTACCGGCGAGACCTACGAAGGTGCTGCTGACCCCGGAGTCATCTCCGTCACCGAGATCTACAACTATTACAAGAAGTTCGGTTATAAAACCGAGGTGATGGGCGCTAGCTTCCGCAACACCGGAGAGATTCTAGAACTCGCTGGTTGCGATCTGCTCACCATCTCCCCCGCCCTGCTGCAAGAACTGGCGGAGAACGATGGAGCAGTGAACCGGAAACTCGATCCGAGCAATACCTCCGATCTCGATCAGATTTCGCTCGACGAAAAAGACTTCCGCTATGCCCTCAACGAAGACGCCATGGCGACGGAGAAGACCGCCGAAGGCATTCGGAATTTTGCGGCTGATATCGTGAAGTTAGAAAAACTCATCGCAGAACGCATCGGTTGATTTTCAACCCTTTACTTTCTGCTTTTCAGCCGGGTGAAAACCCGGCTTTTCTTTTGCCCACATGATACGAGCCTTCCAATGGGATCTAGCCCGCCAAGTTGAACGCCACGACTGGTTGCTCGCTCAGCTACCCTGCTATGCCAAATGGGGCTATCAGGAGCTCCATCTGCACCTAGAAGACGCAGTGGACTACCCCAGTTTGCCAGGTGTCGCTCGCCGGGATGCCTATAGCTGGAAACAGCTCAGGCAACTCGTCGATGTCGCGTCTGACTGCGGAATCAAGGTCGTGCCCATTGCCAATCTGCTAGGGCACACCCAATACCTGATCAAAACCGCGCAATGGCGGGACTTGAATGAACTGCGCGCCTCCGATGGTTCAGCGCTGGAGACTGGTCAAATCTGCCCAAGCCACCCCCAAGCGTTGGAAGTGGCTCAGAAACTGGTCGAAGATCTGGCGCCGCTCTGCACCGCCGGAAAAATCCATTTCGGGTTGGATGAATCTTTCCATCTCGGGAAACACCCCAAGAGCCGCACCGAAATCGATCGTATCGGACTGGGGTCATATTTCGCACGATGGGTGAATCAGCTTCATCGTCTGGCGCAGTCGTATCATTTGGAGACGGCAATTTGGGCCGATATGCTGATCATGTTGCCCGAAGCGATTCGCGAGCTTCCTCCCGGCTTGATTGCTTACGATTGGTATTATCACGCTTTCCGCCGGCATCCGCGTTTCGAAATTTTTAACTTCGCTGAATATGACCTAGTGCCGGCATTGAAGAAACGAGGCATCCGCTATTGGGGTTGCCCGATGAACGGTGCATTTCGGTTCGAGCCGATCCCCGTTTTCGGGGAAAGAATAGCCAACGCAGTCTCTTGGTGGAACCGCTGCACTCGCACGAAAGCCGAAGGCTTTTTGGTTTCCTCGTGGGAGGCCAACCACCTCACCCCGGAAATGACCACCGTGATAGATGCCGCCATCGCCAGTCTTTGGCTTGATGGTGATGCCACCGATGCACCCACCCTGCTTCGGAGAGGTTTCGAACGGGTTCATGGTAAGCGAAACGCTTCTACTCAGGCGCGGTTGGCCTTAGCCTGCGACGAGCGAGCATTCGCCGGATACGCTCAAGCTGAACGTCACCAATTTTGGGATACTGCCCACTCGGACGACGGGCCAAAGCGAGCTGCAGCCGAAACTCGATTTTTAAAACGCGCTACCACCCGAGCGATTGCCGAGCCCTTCCGACTCAGCATCGCGTGGCGACTCTATCTCTCCCACCGAGAACTCTTCGTTAAGAAAACAGCTGATAATATCCTTAAAGGTCGGCGACTATTGGCCCGTCAAAAACCCCGCAAGCTGGAGCAGCTGTTAGATCAGATGGAAACGGATACGAGGGGCTTCGAAGTGCAATATCTCGAGGGCAAGAAGTCGGCCAATGCATTGAGTAAGTTGACCCGGAAGGAATTCACCCGCGGAGCCAATCAGACCATTCTCAAGGATGATGGAGAAAAGTTAAAAGCGTGGAAACGGTGGCTCTATTCAACGCGCCGCAACGTAAACCACTTGCTGCAGACGTCACCGATAGCAGGTCGTTGGCAACTTTGCCTCACGGTTCACGCCAGTCGCCCGACGGCCAATCTCGTGGTGGTTCAGCAACAGAATAAATCAGGCGACTGGATCGACCTACGACGCCGTCATACGATCGAGTTTCGGGGACACTCGGCCAAAGCTTGTTCGCAAATCAAACGGCCTTGGTCCGCCCCCATCGAAGATCCTCAGCGACCCATCCGGATCGTGCTGCGGGGCTTGGGGGAAGTCGCCATCAGCCAAGTCAGGCTAACCGACGGAATCACCATGAAAACCAATCTCACCTGGAAAGCTGCCCTCCGGAAACGACTAGGGACTACCGCACCGACCACGGGCTGGCCGGACTTGGATTGGGCCAAGAATATTAATCACGTCGACTTGGAATTTTGAGCGTCGCCTAACGCACCCGTTTCACCGCCACCCACGCTCCTTTGTCGTCGAGAATCTGCAGGCGATAGTAACCCGATTTGGATTTATAGACGACGACCGGAACGTTCTCGGCAGTTTTGGGGTAATAACGATCATCGCCCGATTGGCGCCACACTTGACCGTTATCTAGGAAAAATGAGGTATTGCCCTCCCATCCTCGGAACTTGCCCTGAAGCACGCTGGTGAATCGCTCCTGCTCTTGCTTTTTCTCCGCCTCTTGCCGTTTGGATAGCTCCATTGGTTTGGCAATTACACCGGGTTCCTCACGGTTTTTGTATTTGTTCACCGCCTCGTTAGTCGCGACTTCCACCGCCTCGACACGTTCGACTTCAGCTTTCTTCTCAGCCTCGGCGACCGCCGCGGCTGCACCAGTTTCCTTGTAACGTTCAATCGCAGCGAAGAGGGCTGCTCGTTCATTTGCGGTGAGCTTATCGAGACCAATTTCAGCCTGCTCATCCACGCTCAATTGTTTGGAGAATGTCTCGGCGTAAGTCGTGCTGCCCCCAAACAGACTCACCAATAATCCACACCACACACCAAGCAAACTCCGGGTCATTTTCATGACGAAAACCCTACCCGCGACGACTCAATACCCAACAAAAAAGCGCCCGCCGGATTAACCGACGGGCGCTGGAATTTTTTGAAGTCCTAAGACTACGCTATCAGAGCTTCTTGTTCAGGCGAAGGTAGAAGAGCTGACCTTCCGAATTGTAAAGGAACCCAGGGTAGCCCGTGGAGTTACCAAACAGTGCGGAGGCGTATGGAGGATCTTGGTCGAACAAGTTACGTGCACCCAAGCTTACGCGGGTGTCTCGCAGGATCGAACCGAATTGATCGCGGATATCGTAGCTGACCTGAGCATCGAAAATCCAGGTGTCATCACCACGGTAGTCGAACTCTTCCCAGTTAACGGTATCGACATAGTCGGAATCATCGTTACCATCGGTGCAGCTGGCGCCGAGGTAGATACTGAAGCCACGGTAGCTCCAGTCGACCGAGTAGCGACCCTTCCACTCAATGTAGAAGTCATCCCCCGGGCCAGTAGAGTCGGTGCCGATGAGGTCGTTGAGTGCGCCACCGACGGTGAACGAACGATCAAAAGTATCGAGCAAAGTCGCCTGTGCGCTGAACTCGAAACGACCCATGTCGTCGGTGTTGAGAACGTAGTTAGCGGTGAAGTCAAAACCAGAGGCTTTGGTCTCACCCACGTTGAAGAACACGGAGTTCACGAGCGCAATATCGCCGTTACTCGCCAATAGCACGCTCTCACCAGGGAGGAGTCCGCCAGGAGCGAGGACACCATCAGGATCAACGCCGAAGTGGCGATCAACTATATCTTGAGGGGATTATTCAACCGTGCCCAGACGGGAGATGTCCCAGTAGTCCACCCCGAGGGTGAGGCCACGCAGGGAGTCGTTTTCTGGAGACCATACAAAACCAAGATTAATGTATTCGGTTTCTTCAGCGGCCAAACGGCGGTTACCCGCGAAGGTAATGTTTTGCTCAGGCTCGCGGCGATTGTTGCGAGGATCAGTCACAGCGGAGAACGCTTGAGTTGGGGTCGCGTAGAGCTCAAACGTCGATGGCTCGCGGAAACCTTCGGACCAGAAGCCACGAAGAGTTAGCGTGTCATCCAATGGCTGCCAACGCAGACCAATCTTAGGCACCGTGGCGTCACGGTCGGAAGTGAAGAACTGCTCGTGACGGATAGCCAGATCAGCGCTAAGGAGGTGAGCGCCTTCAACACCAGAGAGCAAAGGAAGTTGAGCTTCTGCGAAGAAACCAGCGATCTTACGTTGAGCATTGGTCGTAGCGTTAGCTCCCGAACCGATCAGGTCACCGGAGAGACCCGTTGGATCTGGGCATTGGTCGAGCTCTTCCTGACGAGCGTCAGTTCCGATCGCGAATCCAACAGGACCAGCAGGCATCTCGAACAACTCACCCGTGGCAGCCACGAAGCTGTATTGGAGGAGGGATGACTCATTGAGGTCCTTGGTGATCACCTTAGCGTAGTCCGCCACGGCGTTATTGGACTCAACAGGAGTAGCCCAAAATCCGAAAGGAATGTAGGCGGTAGTCGTGCCAATGAAGGTGTTGCTAGTAGGATCGAAGATCGGGTCGGCTTGATTGACGACCTGATTGAAACGGCTGGAAGAAACGAGCGTATTGCGGGACGTGTCTTGAACCTCAGAGTAGTTGAAGTTCGCGTCGAAGTTCCACTTATCGAATACGTTCTCACCCTTCAAACCGAAGCCGAGCATCGTGGCATCAGTTTCATTACGGAAGATACGATTGCCGAACTCGTAGAGACGAGCGCGGGTGCCACCGGAATATCCACATTGAAGGGATTGAACGGATTGTAAGCACCTTCAGCCGCCTGCCGAGGAGTGCCAGCGGCCATACCTGGGAGTGGAAGTGGGTTAGGTATGCGAGAAGGGATCACCAAGGAGGCGCCCGATGGATTCGCCCAGTTACCGGTAGCGGAAGGAGCGAGCTCATTCTGCGTGAAGGCGTTCTGGAAGGACAGATCGACGTAAATCGAAATATTGTCCGTGCCGAGGATCTTGCTCTCACCGAAGGCGAAGAAACCCTTGTTCTTACGAGCAGGGTAAGCCATCGAATCGGCGTTGAAGTTGAACGTGTGGATACGTCCTCCGGAGAAGAGGTAGCTCCCCACAGGTGTGTTACCCGTGTTGCTCGTGTCCGCAGGAGATGCCGCGAAGATCGGGTCGCTCGGGTCACCAGCAGGAATCGCGCTGGCGGGAACGCCGGCCTCGAGAGCAGCTTCACGCGAAATCTGAAGATTCAGCGGGCTGGAGTTCGAGCTGAGGAACGGAGGAATGGCCGGGCAGGAACGGTCAGCATTGTAGATCGGGCTCTTCTTGTAGTAATTGAAGCTGATCATAACGCTAGCCTTGTCGCTCTGAGCACCCGTGATGATCGACGCGTTGAACTCAGAAGAGTCATGATTCGACGTATTACCATACATGAGGTTCATCTCAGTGCCGACCATGCCACGACGCATCTTGATATTGATCACGCCGGCGACAGCATCAACACCGTAAAGTGCGGAAGCGCCATCCTTGAGGACCTCGATCGAATCAACCGCGGCGAGCGGGATCGAATTGAGATCGACGAAGGCGGTCGTGCCACTGGTGCCCACAGGATAAGGAGCAACCCGGCGGCCATTAATCAGCACGAGGGTAGCTTCTGGTCCGAGACCACGCAGGGAGGCGGAAGTGCCAGCTGGAGAGAATCCAGTAGCATTATTGGAGACCGGAACCGAACCCGCATTGGAGATGGTGATCTTTTGGAGTAACTCAGCGGCGGTGGTGAGACCGACCTGATCAATGACCTTGCGGTCGATTCTGACGACAGGTGAAACGCCCGCGTTAAACGAGGTTTCAGTCGTAGGAATATAGGAACCCGTAACGACGAACTTTTCTAATTCTACTGATTCTTCTTAAGCAGATGCGTTTGAGCTCGCTTGCGCGAGGCCCGAAACGGCGAATCCGGATACGCTGAGTAACAGCGCAGCCCCGGACGCGAGCTTACGCGATCGGAGGATGTTCATATTTGTGTGTAGTTGTATTATAGTTGATCTAAGATTTGCGACTTACGCCGCGTTATCTTGACGTCACCGGCACGTGCCACCGACGAATACACAAGACCGAAATTTAGGATATTTCTAAGTATTGGAACGATTTTTACGGGATAAACCGTGGTTTTCATCACTAAGAATATTCATTTTGCAGGACCCAGATCATCGCTCAAATAATCGAAAAATCACGTGTCTGAAATTTCAACAATCGCTCAATCGCTGCTAATCGAGACCACATACCCCGTCGTTCTTGCTACTCTGGTGCACGTGGAGGGCTCATCCTACCGCCGCGCCGGAGCACGAAGACTCATAGCTTCCGATGGCTCGGCCATCGGCTCAATTAGCGGTGGTTGCCTCGAAAATGACATTCAAGAACGCGCCGTCACACTACTAGAAACCGTTAATCGTTTTGAGTTAGTTATTTACGATACAAAATCTGAGAATGACATTCTGTGGGGAACGGGAACGGGATGCCACGGAGTGGTCAAAGTTCTATTGGAGAAGATGGATCAATGCCCTTCGTGGGCTGAAAAGATATGGGCGGCCGAAAATTCGCGCCAAAACGTTGCCATTAATACGATCTGGGAAATCTCCGACCAAGAAACTTCCCGTCTGGGCACCTCGCTGGCCGAAAATTCTGGATCGGCGCAGACCGGCACGTTCGGCCAGACCATCTCACCCTCCCCTCATGTCATTATTTTTGGGGCCGGCGACGATGCTATCTCCGTAAGTCGGTTGATTCGGGCCACCGGTTGGAAAAACAGTATCTGCGATCCCAGAGCAAATTTTGCGACCTCAGGTCGATTCCCGACGGCAGACAAGGTGCTGTGTATTCCCGCGGAGGAGGCAGTCTCTCAATTCGACTGGGATGACAAGACCATGGCTGTCGTGATGACCCACCACTACCGCTTTGATCTTCCATTACTAACGGTGTTGGTGCCGATGAATCTCCCGTTTCTCGGTCTGCTGGGCCCTAAAGAACGAGGCGCTCGATTACTCCGAGATGCCAAGATTCCCCTAGAATCTGCCAATCTGCACAATCCAATCGGCTTGGATCTAGGCGGCGACGGCCCCGAGGCTGTCGCCCTCTCCATCGTGGCCGAAATTCAAGCCAACCTGCATGGCCGGGATGGACAACCCTTACGAAATCGGACCCAGCCTATTCATGAATCCTGACCTCAATCGGCCTGGACCCATTGTCGGCGTAATTTTAGCAGCGGGTGGGTCAAAACGCCTGGGCCACCCGAAACAACTGATCGAAATAGGCGGTGTTCCTTTGATTGTGAGAACCGTGGAGGCGGCACTGGGAGTAGTGGCCATTGATCAGGTAATCGTCGTTTTGGGAGCCAACGCCGATCGGATTCGTCCCCTCCTCGAGCCGCTGGAAGTAACCCTAATTGAGACCTCGGCCTGGCCTGACGGTCTTTCCCAATCGATCCGCACCGCAGTCAATACCATCGAAGCCAGACTTCCCGGGACTGGCGCGGCGCTGTTCACTTTGTGCGATCAGCCCCATTTGGATTCAGCGGCGTTGACTGAGATCACCGCCGCCGGCTCGGCGTCAACCAGCAGTGTGGTTGCAGCCAAATACGACAACCACCCCGGGGCACCGTGCCTTATCGATCGACGCCATTTCGATTTCCTCAAGAAACTCGAAGGGGATGAAGGAGCCCGCTCACTTTTTCAGAAAATCTCGCCCGAAGATCTCACGTTGGTTGACCTGCCTCAACTCTCACTAGATCTGGATACCCCGGCTGATTTAGAACGCTGGCATCGAGATCAACCCGACGACGACTAGTCGTTCAAAGCGGTCTTAAGTTTCCGAGCTAGATCGAACGTCTTGGCCATGCTTTTACCGGTAACCGTGAAATGCCCCATTTTGCGAGCCGGCCTTGGTTCGCTCTTTCCATAGAGGTGCAGTTTTGCGCGCGGTTCGGAGAGCAATTGTGCCCAGTCGGGAGCTCCCACCATGTGGTCGCCATCCCATTTCCAAGCATCCCCGAGAATGTTTACCATCACCGCCGACGGCACCGTCATTTCCGTGGACCCGAGCGGCAGGCCCGTGATCGCCCGCACCTGTTGCTCGAACTGCGAAGTCACGCAGGCATCGAGCGACCAGTGTCCTGAATTGTGCGTCCGCGGGGCCATCTCATTGACCAGTAACTCGCCTTCGTGGGTCATAAACAACTCGATCGCCAGCAGTCCCACCAAATCAAAAGCCGTCGCAATGTTCTCGGCCAATTTTGCCGCTTTCGCGGCCACCGTTGCGTCGATCCGAGCGGGAACGATTGAGAAATCGAGAATGTGTTTGGTGTGAATGTTCTCCGCCACTGGGAAGGTGCTCATCTGCCCTTCCGAATTGCGCGCAATTACAACTGAAAGCTCGCACTTAAAATCAATAAAACCTTCCACGACCGCCCGGTTCTTCGCAAATGCCTTCACGGCTGCCGGGATGTCCCCCTTTGAAGCGACCTTAAGCTGACCTTTGCCGTCGTAACCGAAATCGGCGGTTTTCACGATACAAGGCATTCCGATCTGGCGAATCGCAGTTGCCAGATCCTCGCCTACTTCGGCTTCTGCAAACGGCACGACGGGAATTCCGTTCCGCTTCAACCAGTTCTTTTCCCGCGCCCGGTTCTGACAAACCTCTAAAACATCCCAATGCGGCCGTAACGGCACCATCTCCTCGATGGCCCACAACGGTTTCACTGGCACATTTTCGAATTCGTAGGTGATCGCTGAGCAACCCGCCGCGAAGTCCTTCAAGCGCTCCTTATCTTCGTAAGCGAAATTAAATTCCCGCGTCGCGACTTCTCCGGCCGGGCAGTTCTCCTGCGGCTCATAAACGTGCAATCGATAACCCAAGCGCGTTGCCGCATGCGCCAGCATGCGACCTAGTTGGCCGCCGCCGAGGACGCCGAGAGTGCTGCCGGGAGGAATCATGAGTTAACGCTGAAAGGCTAATACGCTTAATGCGGAAAGCCCAAAAAGTCTTATTCAGGCAGTTTTTGCTTCAGCACCGTGGCCGTCTGCTTGGCCCGGAACCCTTCGTAGGCGGTTTTGATCCGCTTGTTGGTGGTCGCCAATTGCGCCGCCGCAAACAGCGCCGCATTGATGGCTCCGGCCTTACCGATGGCAAACGTCGCCACCGGCACCCCACCGGGCATTTGCACAATCGAGAGCAGTGAGTCCTGCCCCTTGAGCACGCGTGACTCTACGGGCACCCCCAACACCGGTAACGGCGTCAACGCAGCCGTCATACCGGGCAAATGAGCCGCCCCGCCCGCTCCGGCGATAATCACCCGCAGCCCACGCCCATCCGCTTTCCGGGCATAATCATACATGCGGTCCGGCGTGCGGTGCGCGCTGACAACATGCTTTTCGAATGGGATCTTCAGATCACGCAGTGTGTTCGCGGCGTGCTGCATCGTCTCCCAATCGGAGGTGCTACCCATTATGATTCCTACCAGTGGCTTGGCCATGGCACAGAGCTTTCCAGCGACAGCATTCCACTGTCACCTTTTAAATGAACTAGGCGGCAACCGCCGGACGCCATCCCAACAAACGAGCTGGGAGCAGGATCAACCCCTGCAGAGACCGAAATACCCCGGTCACGATCACCCCCACCAGTCGAAATGGCAGCAGGAACAACCAAACAATCGGGTAGGCGATCAACGCCAGGATCGCCAAAGGCCAGCACACGATGAACAGCAGGCACCACAGTATAAAAGAAGCGAATGAACTCATTATATTACCTTTCAGACAGTTAGATTAACGAAACGCCATTGGGCATTTTCACGACGATCGTGCCGGCGATCTTATCATGCCAGGACTGGCGTTGGGGATCCCAAGCCACCCATAGAAACCCGAGGCCCATCACAAACAATGAGAGGAATGAACCCAAGCCGCGAACCAGCGCGACGGACCAATCCACCGGACGATCATCCATCCGCACCACTTTGATGCCCAAGACCACCCCACCAAGCGTCGTGCCCCGTAGAGCCCAAAAGGTGATAAAGTAGGCCGTCGCCCAAACCGCGAAGTAATCGCCGAGTCCTAATAGTCCGACCACAATCCCGACTACGATCACATCAAGGAACGTCGCCGCCAATCGCTCCCAAAATCCTACTCGAGGCAACGTGGAGAGTTGCACTGGAATCTCCGCAGCAGCTGGTGCGGGTGGTGGCCGCAATGGGGGCGGAACGTCAGACGGAACCTCGGCGGTGGCCGGATTCTCATTCGTGGGTTCAACGGATGCATCGAGAACCGGAGGGATCGCCGCACCAAAGTTAGCGGATTGACGGGGATAACTCTCCGACGCCGCTGCTGCCGTTACTGACTCCGGCGATGAAGGCGGAGTCGAGGGTGGCGTTGACGGTGCGCCTCCCACCACGGCTGGAGCTGGCGGTTTGGTCTGATTCGCCTGCATCGCTAGGATTATGGTATAGACCACGATGCCGGTGCCAATGAGTCCACCGAGCTTTTGGAAGGCAAACCCCACAAAAGGCACCAGATAAATGGCGGTGGAAATCAAGCCGCCCAAGAGAACGGCCAGGGCGGGGAAATTCCATCCCGCGGGTTCCGTGATTCGGCGGCCTAGCCAGCCGAAGAATACAACCTTACCAAAGATCGCGACGAAGAAAATGAGCAGTCCCAATATGGGCGGACCGACCACCGTCACCGATAGCACAATCATCGCGATTGGAGTGATCAATAGCGTCAACACCGCTGAGAGCACCGACATCCCCGGTTTCTTCTCCATCGTCTTGGCACACTGCGTGACGAGCGAAGGCATGAGTAAAGCGATCAAGCAATAGAACCCTAGGAAACAGGCGGCGATCATCCAAGCCCAACCGAGATTGTCCGCCACCGCCAAAGGACGACCGAACAACAGGCAGTTTTTGATCCATGCTTTGAGCCAATCGAGATCGACATCCTTCTCGCCCATGAACGCGATTTGGTTGGTAGAGCCTCTCACCACCGAACCCGGAGCCTGATCGATGGTTCCGCCGACCGAAACGATCTCACCATCGACCACCGCCTCGGGTCCTAATTGCACGCGGCCAAGAACCGAAACAACCTGGCCATCGACCCGACCGTTGATCGTTACATCACCCAGAACGGCGACGACATCACCTCCGACCGAACCTTGCACGGTGACATCACCGAGTATGGCGACAACCTCTCTTTGGGCATCTCCCTCGATGAGGGCGCCCCCTAAAATAGAAACAATTTCACGCGAGGTCTTACCCTCAGCCAGGTGCACATCACTGCCGAAGTTAATGATCTCTCGCGAATGACTGTTCCCGCGATTAGACCGACCCTTCTCGTCACTGTTATCCATGGCATCGACCATGCCTTCATGGATCGCCGTTTCGATTTCCTCGGTCACCTGTTCAAGTATCGCACCGACCGTATCGGGGACCTCAACCGACGGTGCATCCGGAGCATCGTCGGCCATCGGGGGTACTGGGGCCTCATCGTCAGCCCCGAGTTCGCGCATATCGTCGTCGCGACTCGTTTCGATCTCGGCCTCTGCGGTGTTAGAAGTAACCGCAGTTTCGGCGGATTCAGGGGTGGGCTCTTGCGCCGGCAGAACCATCACGAGCGTGAACCCGAAGACAATACTGGCCCCGATCAGAGTGGTTGAAATTCGAACGATTTTCATGTGATTAAAATGGGTTGGAAAATTTCTTAAATTAACGGTGTTGCCACAGGATGCGGTAGGCCGTGGCAACCAATCCCAGCATCACCGCGTAGGCGCCGCCGAGGACGGCTAAGCCGGCGTAAAGCCAGATGGAGGAGATTTCTGGTATCGATACCGAGAAGAGTCCGGCGATAGCGGTGCCGGCGACTTTCAGAGTCTGCCACGCACCCACCACCGGTTGGAAAACGTTCTGCACCGCGCTCTCTCCAGCGATACCCATGAGTTGTATCGAAAAGAGTAATGCGACGGCGACCAGACCACTCGCTATCACGAGGAATGCGAGACGCACCGGAGTCGGCCAGAAAGAGAAACTTTGATGCCACCAGGGCAGAGCCTGACGACGCGTGATTTCACCGAGCACGCGGTCTTCGAGCGACATCGGAGCACGACGCATCGGTTGCTCACGCAACACGGCGTGGATTTTCTGTTCAAGTTGTTCGGGAGTGAGACGAGCCATGGTCTTCAGCGTTGAGGGGTTAGCGATTCGTGTTCCGTGCCGCTGCGCATTAATATCTGCGCTAGGGCGGTGCGTCCACGAAGGATGTCGGTTTTTACTTTTGAAAGAGAGACGCCCAATCGACGCGCGATCTCGTCGTAGGGTTCGTCTTCAAAATGGTAGAGTACGAGTGGAACGCGCTGGTGGTCGGGTAATTCTTCGAGCGCGCGATCCACCCATTCGCGGCGATCGCCTTGATTAAGATCAGCGAGAAAATCTCCATCCGGTGCGGCAAATTCCACTTCGCCCGAATCTTCGCCGTCACCATCACGATGCACGAGGTCCGAGAAAAAGCTCCAGCGTTTGCGGTATCGTTGCAGGTGATTGATCGCCATGTTGGTGGTCACGGTCTTCAGCCACCCACCCGCCGTCGGACTGGAGCCCAGGTCGTCGTAACGCTCGTAGGCCTTAAGGAACACTTCCTGAGAAATGTCCTCGGCTTGGGCGTCATTGCCCAACAGTCGAACTGCCGTTGAGTAGACCATGTCCTGATAGTTTCGCATAAATATTGTGAAATCGACCGGGGTCATAATCCCGGTGGTTTCGGTTTGAACTGGAGTTTCATTGTTCATGCGAAGAACACAGCTGGAACGGATCTAGTTGCAGAAATTCACAACTAAACCCGGTCGTGGCCAGCGAGCGAATTCAAGCTACTGACTACCAATAACTTAAACTAGCACATTTTTAGTCTATTCCCATAAAAATTTCGGGTCGCTGCGACTTGAGAGCCTGTCAACGTGTGTTCGCTGCATGGAAATCACTGTTTGGTTCTTCACTTCCCTCTTCGTTCTGGCCGGTTTGGTCGGAGTGCTGGTGCCCCTGATTCCGGGCACGACGCTAATCCTACTCTCCTTCGTGATCCACAAGCTCATCCTACCGGGCTCACTGTCATGGGGCGTGCTGGGATGGATCGGACTGGCGTGGTTTGCGTCCGTAGTGATCGATTTTCTCGGCGTGCTGATCGGAACTCGGTTATTCGGTGGGACTAAGTGGGGCATGGCCGGCGCTACCGGTGGAGCCTTCATCGGTATGTTCTTTTCTCTTCCTGCGCTTCTTCTCGGCACGATCTTCGGCGCCGTAGTCGCCGAAAAATACGCCGCCAAGCGCACCCGGCGGGAATCCCTGCGAGCCGGAATGGGGGCAGCCATCGGTTTCATCCTCTCCACCGGCGGAAGGCTCATTTGCGCCTTCATCATGATAACGATCTTCTTGGCTTACGCCCCCTGGCCCACGCTACCCGATTGGGTAACATGGCCTTGGTAGGGAGGAGCCAAGGTAGGGTCTGCTCGCCGAGCGCGCCTCCCCGTTCTCGGTCGGCCCAGCGGTCCGACCCTACCTCAAATTGACCCGTTGTAACCGGGGTCGCCGACCCCGGTCCTGCATCCCTCCCCTCCTAAATCCGGCAGATGAGTAGCTCGCGTTCATAGATCATCTCCTTCGGTAGGTGATCATGTAAGGTGAGAAACAACTCCTCGTGACCGATGATTTCTCGGCGCCATGCATCGCGATCAACCTGCTGTAACGCGCGAAACTCTTCTTCGGAGAAGTCGAGTCCCGTCCAATCGATATCCTCGTATTTCGGCTGCCAGCCGAGCGGAGTTTCCTTCGCCGCCGTGCGACCATGAGCCCGGTTCACGATCCATTGTAGGATGCGCATATTTTCGCCGAAGCCCGGCCAGAGGAATTTGCCATTCTCGTCCTTGCGGAACCAATTTACATTGAAGACTCGGGGCGTCTCGGAAAGCGACTTTTGCATCATGATCCAATGGCGGAAATAGTCCCCCATGTTGTAGCCGCAGAAAGGTAACATCGCCATCGGATCGCGCCGCACTTCGCCGACCTTGCCTGCCGCTGCCGCGGTCTTCTCCGAACCCATCGTCGCACCCATGTAAACGCCACCCGACCAATTAAAGGCTTGGTAAATGAGCGGCATGGTCGTGGCACGACGGCCTCCAAAAACGATGGCCGAAATCGGCACGCCCGTCGGATCTTCCCACGCTTCGTCGATCGTGGGGCATTGCGATGCGGGTGCCGTGAAGCGTGCGTTTGGATGGGCGGCGGGCGTCTCGCTTTCGGGAGTCCAGGCATTACCCTTCCAATCGGTCAACTGCGCCGGGGCATCGTCGGTCATGCCTTCCCACCACACGCCCCCTTCGGGCGTCAGGGCGACGTTGGTAAAGATCGCATTCTTCGCGAGCGATTTCATCGCGTTAGGATTCGTCTGTTCCGACGTGCCAGGAGCCACGCCAAAGAACCCCGCCTCGGGATTGATCGCTCGAAGGCAACCGGACTCATCCGGCTTAATCCAAGCGACATCATCACCCACTGTGGATACCTTCCACCCCTTCTCGGCCAAGGGTGCCGGAGGGATGAGCATCGCAAAATTTGTTTTGCCGCAGGCACTCGGAAAAGCCGCCGCGACATAGGCCTTCTCTCCCTCGGGATCTTCAACGCCCAGGATCAACATGTGCTCCGCCATCCAACCTTCGTCACGAGCCATATTGGATGCGATACGCAGTGCGAAACACTTCTTCCCGAGCAGGGCATTCCCACCGTATCCAGAGCCATAGGACCAGATCTCACGCGTCTCCGGGAAGTGCACGATATACTTCTCTTTATTGCAGGGCCATGCCACATCTGCTTCGCCCTCCGCCAACGGCGCGCCTACGGAGTGAACACACGGCACGACGCGTTTTTCGTTCTTATCAATTTCGGCAAAAACGTCCTGCCCGATCCGGGCCATGATTCGCATGTTCACGACCACGTAAGGTGAGTCCGTCAGCTCTACGCCCAGTTGCGACATGGGCGAGCCGACCGGCCCCATACTGAAAGGCAACACATACATCGTGCGACCTGCCATACAGCCTTTAAACAGCCCCTTCAATTTGCGCCGCATTTTGAAGGGATCCTCCCAATTATTGGTTGGTCCGGCGCTGTCTTTTGACAACGAGCAGATGTAGGTCCGGTCCTCGACTCGCGCTACATCCAATGGATTGGAACGCGCATAAAAACATCCTGGCCACAGGTCCTCGTTGAGTTTCGTGAACGTCCCGCCCTCCACCATCGAATCGCAAATGGAATCGTATTCCGTTTGAGACCCATCGACCCAATGAATGGCGTCGGGCTTACAAAGAGTTGCCATCTTTTCAACCCACTTGAGCAGGTTCTTGTTGGAGCTGAGAGGCTGCGCGTTTTTCGAAGAGGTCATGTTAGTCTTACGTTGGAACATTGCAGGTTCGAGTAAAACCGAATCGGGCCGTTATCGCTCTTCATTCTGTGTTCAACGCTGCGTGCCTTTTGTGGTTTGTCTCCAGTGTTTCCCCGCCACTGCGGCCCACGATTGACCCAAGCATTCCAGACGCTTTAACTGATCTCTATGTCGGAGTTCACCACCGCGATCGCCTTGGATCCCGTTAAACAATTCTCGGTATTTGCCGAGAATCGGGTTGGACGGCTCTACGATCTTTGCGACGTCTTCCAGAACCACGATGTCCACATCATCGCACTCACCGTGCTGGACACTACGGATAGCTCGATCTTGCGCTTTATTGTCGATGATCCGGACAGAGCCCGAGAGCTGATGATCAACAACGACTTCCCCTTCACCGAGGTCACCGTGCTGGCCACCGAAATTGAAGGCGAACATCGGATTAAGGATGTTTTGGGCGCGTTGCTTGAGGCCGAAATCAACATCCACTACGTCTACAGCTTCCTCGTGCGGCCTTCCGAAAAAAACGGACTCGTCCTCAATGTAGAAGACTCCGATGTCGCCGCGGAATCATTGAATAACAGCGGATTCCGCATTCTGACCCAGGCGGATATCTCACGGTAGTTTCCACCTCTGCGATGATGATTGGATCATGGGCCAACGAGCTCAGCTGACCTTCTCCGATATACGCGATTATCTAATACCGCGTAAAATTTGTGAAACTATTCCTAATCTTCTTTGTGACAGATAACGGTCGGTCTTGACCACGGGCATTTGAAGGAGCACGCCAGTTGTACTACAAACGAACTCCGATCGGGATCACTCACCTGACTCGGCCGGAATTTCGTGATTTAAACACACTACTATAAACTACTACAAACGGGCTATTGCTCTTACCTCATTTGCTGCCACGGCAGTATATCCGGTTCTTGCTCAGTAGATTAACCACACCGAAACTGAAGCAGAGACCGTTTAACTAGAGCCATTTATTGTCGAAGAACTGTCGGATTTCGCCGACTTGGCCATCGCCGGCGAAACGCCAGTCTCATTCACTGCCTTGGACAAGGCCGCTATCACCGATCAGCTCGGTTCACGCGACATTCCTCTGCTCCTTAATTCCGCCCCTTCCGTCTACGCTACGACGGACAGCGGTGGTGCCGGTGACGCCCGCGTAAACATCCGCGGGTTCAACCAACGTAACGTCAACATCATGATCAATGGTGTGCCGATCAACGACATCGAAGACGGTTGGCTCTACTGGTCCAACTGGGATGCGCTCGGCGACGTCACCAGCACGATTCAGCTCCAACGCGGACTGTCCAACATGACCCTGCCCACGCCTTCCATCAGCGGCACGATGAACATCATCACCGACCCTTCCGCCTCGACCCGTGGCGGTTCAGTTAAAGCAGAGTTCGGCAGCGATGGCTTCACGAAGTTCACCGCCGCGCTCAGCACCGGCCTGATCGACGACAAGGTCGCCCTCACCGTGGGTGGCGTCACCAAGACGGGTGACGGCTGCGCCAACGGCCTTTGGACCGAAGGCCAAGGCTACTACCTCGGCGCGACCTTCACCTTCTAATCGATAGCTCGATCTAGAAATCGAAGATAAGCCCATTTATGCGGCCTCGCCTTAACCGGCTGGGCCGCTTTTTTTTGACCCCGGAGACAAATCGATTGAAAGATGTCTGTTCTCTCGTGCGATTCTCCAACTCCCTCCGGGCCCTAAACTCGACCAACTACCGGTTATTCTTCGCGGGTCAGGGACTGTCCATGCTGGGGAATTGGATGACGCTCACCGCCTCGGCATGGCTCATCTACGAGCTCTCCAATAATCCGTTCTACCTCGGGTTTCTGCCGTTCGCTAATCAGATCCCCGTCCTGCTCCTCGCTCCTCTCGGAGGACTCCTGGGCGACCGTTTCCCGCGCCAACGCCTCATGTGGTGGCTCAACTGCGCCTGCGCCGCCCAAGCCGCCACCCTGGCCGTCCTGACATTGATCGGCGAAATCACGGTCACCCGTCTGCTGATTCTCGTCACCATCCGGGGCTTCATCAACGCCGCCGAATTCCCCACCCGGCAGGCGTTCATTGTCGATCTGGTTGATCGCAAGGTCGACCTGCCCAACGCCATCGCGCTCAACTCCTCGCTGTTTAACGCGGCCCGTCTCGTCGGACCGGCGATCGCGGGTATCATTATCGCTACGGCCGGGCCCGGAGTATGCTACCTGATCGATGCCACCTCCTATGCCGCAATTCTGACCTCTATCCTCGCGATGCGCCTGCCGCGTCGCCGCACCAAAACCAAACGCCGTAACTCCCCCCTCACCGATCTCCGTGGCGGGGTCGACTACGTGCGCCGCACTCCGAGCCTACAAGCCTCCCTGATCATGATCCCGATGATCGCCTTCGCCGGTTTCGCCTCCAGCACCCTTGCCCCCATCTTCGCCCGCGACGTGTTCGGCGGAGACAGCAAAACGCTAGGAATTCTTTTCTCATCCGTGGGCGCCGGCGCCCTGATCAGCGCCGTGATGTTGGCCCGCCGCCCTTCCCCCGAAGGTCTGCCCAATTGGATCCTGCTTGGCTCGTTCTCCCTCGCTTTAGGCCAACTCGGCGTCGCGCTCAGCCCCTGGTTTTGGTTCACCATAATCTGCATGATGGGCACCGGGTTTGGCACCGTGCTATGTATGGCGGGAAACAATACGCTCATCCAATCGCAGGTGGCAGACGACAAACGTTCCCGCGTCATGGGACTCTTCGCCATGGGCCAAGGGATGTTCCCCCTCGGCAGTCTAGCCTTTGGCGGAATCGCCGCGACTCTCGGCCCGCGCTGGGCCGTCGGCATAGCGTCAGTTGCAACCGCCGGCGCCGGCCTGCAATTCATCCGCGCCCGCCGCCAACTCCACCGTCTGTCTCTTATACACATCTGACGCTGCCGACGACTCC